>Ga0157364_1003839_pt1 | contig 14756 bp, 8 predicted proteins | sample AttsexASBM2_FD_111476 | JGI IMG/M metagenome (GOLD analysis project Ga0157364, IMG submission 111476) | Fungus gardens microbial communities from leaf cutter ant in Ribeirão Preto, State of São Paulo, Brazil - Atta sexdens ASBM2 | ecosystem: Host-associated > Fungi > Mycelium > Unclassified ... | reverse complement strand
TATGCAGATATGCAAATGATACTAGCAGACTTTGGAAGACCACAGAGTATTGCAGAAGAGTAAGAGGTGCCAGAAAGAGAGTTAAATAATATATTCAGACAGTTGGAAGTATTGGTGTGCAGCTTGAAGAAGTCTAGAGCATGGGAAACCAGATGAGTGAATGAGTGTAGATGTGGAAAAGAATCACAGAATACAGAACAGCCAAAAAATGCAGAAGAGAAAATTCTCAGAACAGCTAGTTCCCTTACACTCTTTGTATAACTGTTCTTATATAAAATTTTCCTCTCTCTTGTCTTGAAACAAAGAATAAACTTTCTCTTTTCTTAGTACAAACTCTTTCTTCAAGTCAATTATATAGTCTTATTTTTTTCTAATGGATATCCACTTACTTGTATTCTTGCTAAAGATATGAATCCACTTGTAGAAATACTCTGGGACTAATGTCAGAATTTGCTCAAGTAAACTTAGTTGTTTTACCTTTTCTCTTTTATTTTTTGCTTTTTCCTGTATTTTATAAGTTTAGTTTTTTTTCTTTTTTTAATATAGACTTAGTCTAAGAGTATGATGTGATATTGTATATAATAGTCAAAAATGTTACAAAACATGACATAATCATGATATACCATCATATATAGTGTCAAATCTATCATTATCACAGTAACATGATCATATGACCTAATAAACTATTATAAAATCTTTCAGAAGAACTTAGTATAAGAAAAACTTCAAAAGTGTTCAGTGATTATTTTATTGAGATGCTTAGGTAATACCATCAGTAGTAATCTTATCTTGATCTATTACTGTATGTCTATCTACTCTTTTTTTCTTTATTAATTATTATATCTAAACCTTATTGGATAATTTTATTTAATAGTATCAGAGTTGTAAATGTTGAACTTAACTTTCTTGTTTTCTTTCTCTTTTATTTTTATTCTCTTATTTTTTTTCTTTTATTTTTTATTTTATTTTAAACTTAGACAAAGAGTATGATATGACATTATATATGATATGACATGTCACAAGATGTGATGATGGCATAACATATGTCACAGTCACATATCACACAATCACATGATACAGAAAAAATAATAAATAGTCTTGGAATAAGTAATATCATATAATATAATAATAATATGTTGGCCTTTTGGAAAGTGTATAGATTTTAGAGTAGGCTAGTTGTAGTATGTGCACAGACCACAGTCTGAAGTATATAAGGTAGACTAGCTTGTACTGAGAACTCTATTAAGTTTTTTTGTGTTATTTAATATAAAAGTATGTCTTTTGTCTATTATTGAGACTTAAGTCATAACAAGTAGCCTATATTGTAAGTTCTATAGTATATATAGGAGCTTGTATAGATAGATTTACTCTTACCTGAATATTAGCCTAGCTTCTGAAACACTTATCTAGTTTAATAAGTAAGATCTCTTTAGAATTAATATTTTAGAATAAGCTAATATATGTATACAGACTAACAAACTAGAGTATATAAAGTAGACTGTTATGATGTGTGTGAGGACTAACATATTTTATTTATCTATTTTTCTGGATTTTATATTTCTTTTCTTTTGAATTTCTTTTTCTTTTTATTGATAATGAAGAGATATATGACTTGTCACATGATGTGAGGTCATAGGCCTAGAGTGGACTGGAGTAGTCTAGGTGAATGATATCAAGGAGTGTGTTAACTATATGACTACCTCATGGTGTACATATGGTGTACTCATAGATAATACATGGACTTAAGGATAGGATAATTATTAAGTAGCACAGACCATGTGTAATTTATATAAATAGGATAGCAATTCAGCAAAGACTTCTTGTCGAGTTCTTTTGTAATCCCCACATTAATAGCCTACTTTAAGCTTTACTTACTTGTGTGATTATTAGACTTTATGTCTAGTGGTTGCCACAACATAGACTACCTAATATTAGAAACTCCATTTGTTGTAGTGACCACTAACCAAGATAGTTGGTTGTTATGACTTAAGTTCAAGTAATATAACAAAAAACAACTTTTATATTGAGTAATACAAGAGAACTTGATAGAGTTTCTATTACAAACTAGTCTATTTGATATATTACAGACTGTAGTCTGTGTACATGCTACAACTAACATATCCTAAAGTCTATGTACTTCTTATAAGACCAACATGCTATAACTATGCTGTATGACATTATTTATTCTAAAATATTCTATAACTTTCTCTATGTTATATAATTATGTAATCATAACTGTAATAGATATTATCCTTTCATCATACTTTGTAACATCTATGACTATTATATATAACATGACATCGCACTTTATTACCTAAGTCTAGAATTTAAAAAATTTAAAAATAAAATAGAAAGAAAAGAAAAGAAGGTCAAGTCCATTATTCATAACTCTGACATTAGTAGCTTACTAAGTAGTCTTAGAGCAAAGAGTCTTGTAGAGGTTACAAGAAAACTTGACAAGAAGCTCCTAATGTATTTTACACTATGTATACTATTATTATAAGTTTTATTCTAAATTACATATATTATTTATAAGTCTACTATATTTATATTATAAGAATAATATTTTATAGCTATGTACTCTGATATTATTGTTTTATTTTCTTTTATGATAATCTAAACATATGATGTCAAATCATGTGATATGTTATATAACCACAGTTATATATCTTTTCATTGACCTAAAAAAAACAAACAAGTAAAATCAAGAAAAATAGATAAAAATACATAATTATGTGCTTTTACTCTAACTTTTAAGCTTAAGTTTTATGACAACCAACCTTTTTATTTTCTCTTCTGATTTTACTACTTCTTTCTTATTCCAGATCTCCTATTCCTCTGCTGATCTCTGCATTTCTATTATCTTTCTCATTCTTTGTGTTTTGTTAGTTTCCTTCTTTCTGTCCTCTTTCTGTTGCTTTATTTCTTCTCTTTCTTTTCCTTATTTCTTCTTTATTTTTATCTCTTTTTATTCCTACTTCAGTTTTTTCTGTACTACTTTCTATGTTCTTCTGGATATCTCATCATCTTTTTTTTTGTCCTCCAATTTGTTATAAGACAAGAGTGTGGACAGACTTTGGCTAGGGTTAGGGTTAGCCAGACATAGATAAGTAATTAATTATTAGTCTACAACGGAAGAAGAGCACGTGACCTGGAAGTCATGTGGAATAGTCTAGAGCAGTCTAAAAGGAGTTAGTGTTAGGGATGATGTCAAGGAACAATGGTTCCTCATGGTATACACATGGTGCACACATGGTGATGGAGATTAAAAAGTATGACATCAGGGCACATGGATATAGTATGGTGGCCTTGAGGTAGAAGCATGGTGGATGAGTAATAGGACATGAGGTAAACACATTGTTGTAGCACGGACCACCTTGTATTTATATAAATAGAGGAGCAATGTAGTGAGGGCTCCTTGTCGAGTTCTCTTGTAAATCCCCACTACTAGATAGCCTACTGAGAGCTTTGCTAAAGTCAGCATATCACAAGTGCCATTCCGGCGAGTGGTTGCTACAACACAATTGATCTCAGACTTGTAGTAGACAAGCTATAACATATTCAAAATTATATTCTACTTCTGTTTCGAAATTACATCAATTTCTATTCTCTTCTTATGACCCTTGTAAAATATATTTACTTCCACTATATGTTAAATTAGTCTCTCCTTTTTAAGTGTACTATTCACATTTCTTATACATATTAGTCTTTTTATTTTTTCAACTTGAACTCTTACTTTCTAGCAAAATCTAAGCTTATAACAAGATTCATAGTATTAGAGCAACTGAACAAAGACTATAGGGATATAGCAGAGTTGTGTTTTCAGAAAAACCTAAGCATATATTAGAGAACAAGTTAATTAGGTATAACCTATCTTGTTATGACTTAAGTTTCAAAGTAAAGATAAAAGCATACTCTTATATTGAGTAACACAAGAAAACTCAATAGAGTTCCAAGTACAAGTTAGTCTATCTTATATATACTATAGACTATGATCTATGCACATACCACAACTAATCTATCCTAAAGTTCATGTATTTTCCATAAGATCAATATATTGTTCCTATACTATACAACATTATTTATTCTAGAATCTTTTACATCCTTTTCTATGTTACATGTTACATGTGACAGGTGTCACACATCACATCACATTATTATTTTTTAAAAATCAATGATTTATTATATAGAGCACAGTGGCAGACTGTGATAACTACAATGTAACTACTTATATAGAAAAGAAAAAAAGAAAAAAAGAAAAGAAAGGTAAACTGCCAAGATCTAATAACAGAAGAACCACTATCATGTGACTCTTTTATAAAAGTAAAATGCCCTAGATTTAAACTCAAAGAAAGCAATAAAGTGATTAAAAAACTCCCTATTGGGGTTATTATACCTCCTATACTCATAAAGGATATGACATCTTAACTCAATGGAATAATATCCACATGGACAGCTAAAATTTACCTCTGGAGTATTTGTATATAGGAGCATAATTTGTAATTGCTCTTGTTGCCCTCACATATAAGGAATTTGAGTGTTTGATAAATTTTAGCCAGATGCTATTCTTTGTGTAAACAGGCTTGATAAAAAGACAGTCATCATTGAGTAGCTCAAGAAAGTGATTTCTCTTGAAGTCTGATGCTTGAAATGTCATTTGCCAGTTTCAAATAATCAAGTTACATTTGTTTTTCATGCTGAAATTCCATAATAATTTATATAGGAAGATCAGTTTGAGATTATACTTCTTTGTTTGTTTATCAACAACTGAATAATGAATCTATTTGGCTTTACTAGGGTAGTCCTAAAATTCAATGAAGTTATGGATGTTTCTCTCAAAGAAGGATCTGAGATCTTGAGCTATGATGATAAACTGGATTTGATAGGGATAAGATGAAGAATTGAATATAAGTCTCACCAAATAGATAGCATTAGTAATAATTATGATATGTGAAGTGTCATTTAATTGAACTGCTTAATTAATTTCACATCTGATTGCAAATAATTCTGCCTCATTTGATATGATGTTAACAATATGATGAATGGTTTTAGTGACAATGTTTTGTCCTGATCAAACATAAGCTATAGATGTAGCAATGTTGTTTTTTGATGCTAGCATTAAATATGATGACAATGGACTTGGTATCTTGTAGGAAGTCTTTGAATATATTATTGAGTTTTCATAAATAGATATCCTTGAAATCCTTGATTTTGTGATCTACAATATTGAATGAAAAATAATTAGGAAAGATATTTACTAAATGGAAACTAGGCATAAGTTCTTTATGTAAAGGGTTGAATGAAGGAAAAATTCCATTAAGATGATTATTTGTGTCTACAATGGAACTTTTAACTTTGAGTCTTTGCTTGGAAGTTAGCTTTTCCAGGAAAAGATGATGCAAATTCAAAGTGTTTGAGTAATGATATTCCAACAGCAACTTGATGGTGTGATTTGATGGAAGAGTAGCCATTCTCAATTGCTGATGGCCACAGATTTTGTCTAGATAGAGATGAATAGGAATAAGGCCTGCAATAGCCTTAATTTACCAAGAGGAAGATGTTTTAAAAGCTCTAGTAATTCATAGGACAGCTCTTTGTTGTACTTTCCTCAATTATTTAAGAAAATGAGAAAGTAAAGCATTCTTGAAGTACTAGAATAGAAAGCCATATAGTGCAATTAGGAGAACACATGTTCTGTAAAGTAGTCACTTGTGAAAGGGTGACAAACCTCTAATGGAATTACCCAACATTTTCATACTCCTCATTGTTAAAAGAGCCTTGTTAGAGTAAAAGTGAATGTGTTGTCAAAAATGAATCCAAGATATTTCAAAGTGTTTTTCAGTTATAAAATGGGTTCTCTTAAGGAAGAGAGGTTCAAAGGAGAGAGGATGAAGTTCTTGGTTCATCTAAAATAGAAAACCACTGACTTTTTATGTTCAACTGTAAGTCTAAATTGATCAAAAAGAGATGAAATAATATTGTAGCTACAAAAGAGAAAAGTGTTTGTTTTATTAAAAAATATTTTTCCTACAAAATGAAAAGACCATTATCTACAAAAGAAGAGAAAAGATGGAAGAATTATGAAATAAATTATTTGACCATTTTTTGAAAATATAAAAAATGAGAACAATATACAGAGCAGATAAAATGGGAGATAAGGCAGATTCTTGACCTATGCCTATATTGAAGAAAGATAAAATGAAATTGTTCCACATATACTGAGTTTTTTTGTTTATTAAATAATTAGAAAAGAAAAAATAAATTCTAGAATCAAAGCTAGCTTTATCCAGGATTGCAAGGAAGAACTGATGATTGAGGGAAGGAAAAAACTAGATGATGTCAAATGCTAGAGTGCTTGTTTGGAGGCCTTTGACCCCACCTGACCAGATAAGATAAGTGAGAATAATACCTACATTGGTAATCAAACATTATTTGAGTCTATTCAGTTGGTTAGGATAAACAAAATTTGATACAATGGATTAATACTGTGATCTCTCTCCAATGACTTTTTTGATGAGTTTCCTCAAAGTATTGAGGAGAATAATAGAATGAAATATGTCATACAATATCTTGTTGAGTTCCAGAATAATAATCAAAGTGAATATCTTAAAATATAATGACCCATAACCAAGATCAATACATGCATTAGTGATGTTAACAATATTGGATAAACACTTATTGTTATCTATAATTGCTTTGAAATATCTCCAAGAGACACAATCTAGTCTTGGTATGGATGTGTTGCTGTATTTTACAGTTGTATTTCTGAATTTCTCTTTTGAAAAGGTTGGCTATTCTGAAGGTGGTTTTAAGAGGATTTTATCCAACAGTTGTAAATTAATTTAGCAATTTTGTACTGAATTGAAAGTTTGATGTAAAGCTTACCAGAGATCTTCAAGCTCTATGCAAGAACATCTACTATACTACAGGGCTTCAATGGTAGGAATTTTATGCTTCTTGACCTGATTCATGAGATTTCAGGACCTCTTGTTTTTTGATACAATATCTTGAATTTTCTCATCAAAAAAGGAGTATTTAGTTTGCTTGACAAATCTCTGAAACTTCTTTCAATCCTCAAGTGATTTGGATGAGCAATAAGTGTTCAGTTTGATGCTATACTCTTTTTTTCACCACATCTTTAAATGTCTAGTAATATTGACATTCTTGGAGAATTTATACCAAGTGTAATTCAAAAGTCTTGCATATTCTTGAGCTATACTTTTAAGAGACTCTTTGCTTGATATATCTATTGTATTGATATTTTCCAAAGCATTTGTAAGTTCTATAACAAATTCCCCTTCTTTCTCAATATTTCTGATAATAGTTCATTGCTTATCTTGGATAAATTTCTATATCAACTGTTAAAGGAGCATGATCCAATGGATATTAAAATCCTAGTAGAATAAGATAATTGTTGACTTTGACCAAATCTAGTCAAAAAAACATGAGATCAATAACTGAATTAGAGTTGTTAATATTGTTAGCATAACAAGTCAAAACCTAATGAAAAGGGTATGATATCCTTAAATCAAGAGAATCAGTGATTTTCATGAGAATATTACTATAAGCTAAATAGTGAGAGTAAACAAGATCCCAATCTCTGTTCCTAATATTAATGTTCCTAGTCAAAATAAGAACATTTTAAATGTTAAACTCAGTATTCTTGAGGTACTTTAAGGCCAATTGGTGTTTGTCTGAATCCATTGTTGAAAAATAAAACATAATCAATGTCCCTGTAATTTAAATAAAATGATTGCCTAGAAAAAGTCATCTAGGCAGGATAATTGGAGGTGCCAACAATTATATCACCTTCCTTATTAGACAAACTTGGGATATTTCAAATGAAAGATTAAGGAGGGTCTTGAATGAAGAGAATATTGAACTCTTTTTTGTTTCCTAGAATTATCTCAATGAGTAATCTGTTCTTTCGAACATTCTGTGAAAAAAGCTTGAGATTTTTTAAAATCATGAACTTGCCTCACCTACAACTAAGTGGATTGACTTGCTTTTATCTTTGTAAAGCTCTTGATATTTCTTCAAGTGCTATTCTTTGTTGAACCTATATCTCTAGAAGAGACATGTATTACTGTCAGCTTGATGTTCACTTTTGTAATTTAAGCACTTGAAGTTGTGTGAGCATGGTTCACTTTTTTTGGTTTCAAGCCTTGGTAGGTTTAGTTTGAAGTTTGCTTTACAACACCACACTAGATTACAGTAGTGTTCCAACTTGTGTAGTCCATTGTACTTGACACATTTCACTCCATACCTGCAACACAAGAATGTAGTATGTCCCCACTTCCAATAATTCTTGCATTGAGATATGCCTGAATTTATATTTGTATCTCAGATAGTCACAATTTGGCTACTTATGTTAAATTATCTGTTGATAATACCTTTAGCCTTGGAACCACTCTAAGCATTCCAAATAACAATCCAAATAACAGCCATGTCCAATTTTGGCAAAGCTTTGATAATATAGGGTCTTGAGGTGAGAGTCACATCATTGAAAATATGTATTGATTGTAAAATCTTTTCTACAATGTTAGAGGTGATAGGAAAGTTGATGTCTTCAATGAGATAGAGAATACTCAAGATTTTGAGAAAAAATTTGAATTGAGACAATCTTGGTGCCATGATATTATCTGAATCAATAACATCAACACTTTTGATGTATTTCTCAATAGTGTTTAGATCTAAAGAGGATGCTACTTTGTTAGTAGTTATTGTGAGCTCTCTACTATCAGCCCAAATAAAGTCAGCCATGATGTCTGACTTAATTTTCTTTAGGACTCTGTTAATATTAGACATATATTTGTTGGATAGAACTATGAATTTGCTTGAGTTAACAAAACTCATTGGTACCAATACTTGTCTCTTTGATAGCCCCTTTATTATCATGCTAAAATTTGGTTTTTCTTTCTTTGGTTTGTTTATTATCTTCTGTACCTCTTCAATCTTCTTTGTTGAAAGGCTCAGGAAACTTTCCTTGATCTTCACAATCTATTTGATACTAGCCAAGGGCATCTGATCATACAGACAACCATTTTAGATGCTTCTTTATTTGTCAGTGATTTTTCCGTTACCTTTGATTTCACCAAAACATTCTTACTTAGTCTAGGAGGAATAGGGGGAGAACTCTAAATATTTTGGCTGCCTTACCAGTCTTGCTCACTTCTTTCTTCTTGTCTAGATCATTTTTTGTATTTTTCAGCTTAAATTGAGCTTAGACACATTGGCAAAAAGAGTTGTTGTTATCATTAGTGGTTAGAACATCCAATTCCAATTTGTAGATAGTGTCAGGCGCAGTTCACACCAGGATAGAAGTCCACAGGATGGACTCAGAGATGAGCGGACTTGTGGAATGACCTTGGCTTCAGCTTATGTGCTGTGCCGTCTGTCTGCTGTGTGGTCGCAACTTCAGATGATGGGAAGAAGTCCAAGATGGGAGTGAGTACTGATTGGTGTGTCGCCGTCGAACACCGGAGATCGAGTTCAATGAGATTTTATCTCTGTCAATTATCAGACTAGCAAATTACAGTGTAGCTACTAGTCTTATATACAAACGGAAAGTATAGGAGATGCTTGGGGTTTCAGTAGTAAAACCCTTATTACTCTGAGTGGAGGTTTCAGTGTTGAGACACTGACAGGGGTAACTTTGTCATGGAAGACCGAGTTGAATAGGAGTATCCCTACTATGGAAGACAGAATACCCAGAGGGTTTCAGTACCGCCATAAGACGTGTTGCGAGAAAGGTGGCTGCCATGGAAGGCAGGCTTGTATGTTTTGGAGATGACTTTACTGCGGGGATGTAATCTGGACAAGTGGACTTGCATATGACAGTATCCCCCTCTTAGGACTGAGCCTTTGAAGTCCTATTCAGTTTATCTGAAAATCCCATGATGGTACCTAGATCAACAATACATAAACAGAAAATAAGTTTTTTTTTTCTTTGCTCTTGTTTTTGTATCATCATGTCTTCCCCCGCCCCCTCCAACATTTCTCAAAATGACGCTAAAATGCTCAAGGAGTAGTGCCATGAGATGCAGTGATGGCATGAGGAGAAGCAGCAGTCCCTTCTTTGATTGCAAGAGGCAGCAGAGGCCTGTTGTACAGAGCATGTGGCTTAGAAAGCCAGGAGAGAAGTAGAGGCCAAAGCCAAGGAAGAGACTGAAAAAATTGAATATCCTTGAATTTCTTGGGTTCTGGCCAGTCTTGAATAATCTTTATTTTGTTATCAGACATGGTGAGGCCAGAAGGAGAAAGGATGTATCCCAGATACTCTACCAACTCAGAGTGAAATTCACATTTCTCTGCTTTGGCATAAAGACCAGCTTTGCAGAGATACTTGAGTACTTCTTTTACATGCTGGTGATGCTTGGACATGTTATTCAAGTAGATGAGTATATCATCCAGATAGATAATGACACAGACATCCAAAAGGTCAGAGAAAATGTCATTCATGAATCACTGGAAGACTATGGGAGTATTGGTAAGACCGAAGGACATTATAGACCATTCAAATGATCCATAACGTGTTCTAAAGGCAGTCTTCCATTCATCACCGTCAGCAATGCAAACCAAATGGTAAGCATGGCAAAGATCTATTTTTGAGTAGACCTGAGCTTTGTGAGATGAGTCCAGTAAATCAGAGATGAGCAGGAGTGGATAGCGATTTTTCTTGGAGATGCGGTTAAGACCACAGAAGTTAACACAAAGACGTAGTGAACCATCTTTCTTCTTAACAAATAAGACCAGTGCACCGTGTGAAGATGAGGTTGGTTGGATAAAACCTGTGTTGAGATTTTCCTCAATAAATTCTTTCAGAGCCTCTTGTTCAGATGCTGACAGAGAGTATATAGGGCTAACTGGAGGTTGAGCACTCTCTTCTAGATTGATTTTGAGGTCATAAGGTCAATGAGAAGCGAGAACTTCAGCTTTAGTTTTGCTAAAAACATCAGCAAATTCATGATACTCAGAAGGGACGTTGGACAGATCAGAAGCTTCTGCAAGTTTTGCGGAGTTAGCCTGAATGTCCAAAGAACAAAGACAGAGTTTGAAATTGTTGGAGCCCAAAAGTTTTGATGTGCACAAAAAAGCTGCAGCACCAATGATAGCAATGTCAGGTTGCTCAGAGTTAGACACGGAGGTCTCAGATGCAGGTATGGAAACTATGGAGTCCAATGATTGCAGAGGGGTGTCCAGAAAAGATAAAGATGCCAATGGTGTGTTGGCTGCAATGCAAGAAGAAGCGAGATTTTCCTGCAAAGATGGATGGAAGTTTATTGACCCATTTACCCAGTCAATCAGTGGATTGTACTGGGCGAGCCAGTTGTATCCAAGGACTAAAGAGCAGGAAGAATCAAGCAGAGTGACATAGAAGTCCAGATTCATACAATCACCAGTGGAAAAAATTATAGGCAAGTTGGAAATTTTGGAGATGATGCTGTTTGATGAACCATCAAACAAGCAGAGAACAACTAGAGGAGTTGCAGATGTCTTCAAGTGGTGAGTATCCACAAATTTAGAATCTACAAAGCAGTGAGTAGACCCAGAGTTAATGAGAGCTTGGAACAGGATTTTATTAAGGTAATCCTGACTAAGGATCAAGGGAGAAGTAAGGAAAACAAAGAGTGCATGAGGATCGGAAAGAGCAGATGCGTTGAGTTGAATCAGACTCGTTGCTGCACAGAGAAGTTCAATGTAGCCCTCAGTCTGTATGTAATCCGGATGAGTGGACTTGCATATGACAGATAGATGAAATAAGGTCCTAGGCAGCATAACCAAAACCTATAATTTGAAGGATGTTTTTTTCAGTTTTACCATTAAGGAACCTGTTTCTGATAAATAAAGTAATCTTATGGAGCAAAGATAAGATGTTGGTAGCATCAATATCTAAATGTTCATTTAAACTATAAATAGAAATAAGGTAAGTGGAGTCATCTCATAATCCTGGATTCATAGGTTGGTTGCTTACATAAGCAATTGAGGATGTTTCAAGTCCTTGAGGTTAACATATGTTTGTGTCCATATTATTGACATCTACTTCTTGTATTTCTTGTATGTTTGCTGACTCTACAGCTCTGTTAGCTTTACTAATATCCTCTATCTCTGGAATTGCATAGAATAGTGTAAATCTCTAAAACTCATTGATTTCAACTTAATCAGCCTAGGAAGGGCTATTGTTAAGTGCTTGCATTGTTATGACCTTAGCTCTGAGCTCAGGTTACACTTAGGCAAAGACTTGAGAAGAGAGAAGGGTAGATGTATAAGTGGTAAAGTGTAAGGATACAGGATAGTATCTATGCTATATATAAATCAGACATGAGGATATTGTCCATAGTACATGAGGAAAGACAAGTCATAATACATGAGGATTGAGCAAGAATATGGCACCTATTACATGAGGTGCTGACTGAGATTTTTGCGGTGCAGCCAATCATGTTGTCATTACCCTTGACCCAAGTCCATGCTGTATCCTTGAGGTATTGATTATAACATGCATTCTTTTAACATAAGAAACAGACAAAACACTTGAGTGTACTGACAACTCTCTAGAATTATTAGTGCTTGAGACATTAGACTGATCTCTTAGAGTATCAATCTTCATATCTATATTCAATCTGTTATGAATAGAAGAGTTGGATGGTGTAATAACATCACATCACACCATACTTCTTTGCCTAAGTCTTAAATAAAGAAAAAGAAAAAAATCGAAAATAAAATAAAGAAAAATGAGAAAAGAAAATAAAATAAAGATAAAATAAAGTCAAGTATATTTTTCTCAACTCTAACACACTTTTAGGAAAAAAGAATGACATGTCCCAAAAGTAGTTGCTATTCTAAATACTTTACTATCTATTACAATCTAGTAAAACAAATACTAAGCTAACTATCAGAATAATAGTATGCAGATAGTTAGAAATATGAGTAAAATTGTCTATAACATTATCCAGAAAAGCAGGGAGTATTTGATATCAATGAAGGGCAACTAGCATGGGTCTCAGAAGTTATTGGAAGAGACAGTATATGAGTATAGTGTTTGACAGTGTGAGCTAAGAGAATTAACAGGTCTGGTGGTATTCTTTAGTAATAAATAAGAGCAAGAAAGTTTGTAGTAAAGACTATAAGGTTTGTAGCTCAGCATTGATGAAGAATCAGATCCCATTGCATCTGCTCCTTCTTCAAGATTGCTGCAACTTGAAGTAAGGGAAATAAGTCTGAACTTGATTTGCTCAAAGTTTACTGTTCATATGAACTGCAGCACATGGGGGTTTAGACAATAGAACTCTACTACCTTCTCTAGAGCAAAGACATCTGATGTATTTACCCAAGAATTGGCTTCTAACCCAAAATTTTCTTATTTGATAAAATACTGGTATTGTTGGTAATGCCAGTTGCTGTTCAAGACATATTCAACCTTCCATTCATCCTCTCTATCTATAATAACAGAGTCTAGCAGAGATGATGCTCATTGCCCTGGTATTGAGTCTTCAGAAGCAGCAGTTAGATTTACCACATTGAATATTAGGTATAGCTTTCTCATAAACAGTAGAAGTTTTAATCTGTAAGACATCAGATGTTTTTCACTGGTGTGCAAATGGATGTATAGTGTGAATGTCTACAGAGTCCAGATATACATTATCACTGGGTTTGAAGGCATGTGGTATCTGTTGTAGTACTTGATCATGTTGTTCTGAGATCTGTAGATAGTAGTCTTGGTTCTGTTTAGTATAAATTTTATTTGTTCTATAAACTGTAAAATTCCCTTCAGCTTTGACTCCTTTTGATATGCTCAAATTCTATTTATAGAAGGTATCTAGTATTGAGGAGAAAAGAAGGTTGCTATGTGAATAACTGTATATGATTATTATACTAGAACTCAGCCAAAAAAAGGAGGTTATGCTAGTTATTCTGGTGTTTTTTCACAAAGAGCCAAAGATACTGATCAACCTCCTGGTTGATTCATTCTATTTATATTTCAGTCTACAGATACAACATAGTAGAGAAGGCAATTTTGATGCCAAGTAGATAGTAGAGCTTTTTAGTGAAAAAGGTCACAAATTGGAATCGATGGTCTAATACAATATATGTGGAAAGTGTTAAGAGATACTGGTAATAGATAAGTCCAGATCTACTCTATAGAAGCTTAATCTAGGCTGGTCATTATCTAGATTGGCTTCTAATAGACTAGTAATCATTCCTAATTATCTTGATTCCTGTTATCCAATCTACTATAGTAGTACTATAGTAATTTAGTTAATTATAGTTGTAGTATCAGATACTGATTAGTTAAGTGCATGGGCCATGTGCTTGGACTATCCTACTATAGTATATATAGTAGTGATGTAACAGTAGAATGTCTTATCCAATTATTAACTAGAGTTTCTAGACACTTATGACTTCTCAATATATAACTAATTCACTTACAGAGAGACTGTAAAGCATTCACATATTATGTATGAAGTGTTATGACTTAAAAATTATAGAGTGAAGTCAGAAAAAGAACCTGTAAGGAGACTGACTGTTCTGAGAATTTTCTCTTCTGCATTTTTTGGCTGTTCTGTATTCTGTGATTCTTTTCCACATCTACACTCATTCACTCATCTGGTTTCCCATGCTCTAGACTTCTTCAGGCTGCACACCAATACTTCCAACTGTCTGAATATATTATTTAACTCTCTTTCTGGCACCTCTTACTCTTCTGCAATACTCTGTGGTCTTCCAAAGTCTGCTAGTATCATTTGCATATCTGCATA
>Ga0157364_1003838_pt1 | contig 14757 bp, 10 predicted proteins | sample AttsexASBM2_FD_111476 | JGI IMG/M metagenome (GOLD analysis project Ga0157364, IMG submission 111476) | Fungus gardens microbial communities from leaf cutter ant in Ribeirão Preto, State of São Paulo, Brazil - Atta sexdens ASBM2 | ecosystem: Host-associated > Fungi > Mycelium > Unclassified ... | reverse complement strand
ACTTCTTATTTTAGACTTCTTATTTTAGAATTCTTATTTTAACAGAATAATTATACTTATCAATCAGAATTCTCGTTATCTCAACTAGAATTCTAGTAGATTTAATTTAGAAAATTCTGATTCGTTCATTTTCCACCAGAATTACTATTTAATCAAACCAGAGACTATTTTTCTCAGTAAGCATTTCATCATGCTTCAGCTTCTTACATAATTATTTGTTTTGATTGTCCATTATTATTAGATTTTTAAATTATTATTATTTTAGATTATTAGCTGCATTTTTTTATTTGAGCAGCTATTCTTTTCCTTTTTCTGTGCTTCAGTTTACATATTACTGATGTACAATATTTAAAAGAATATTTCAATGAGAGAAATATAACATGATATTCATATTTCTTACATTTTATTTATATAAAGAATTAAATAGATATTTTAGTGTATGACATAATATATAGAGAGAGTAACACATTCAAAGAATATTTTTTTTAATTGTTCTCTATCATATCGGTTCACACACATCGATAATCAGGAACGCCAGATGAAACGATGCGCGATCGAAACGACTCCGGGAGGCTCTGTGTCGTAATTGGATGATGATCAGTTACAGTTAAAAGCCTCGAATAACAAATTTAGCGATCGCATCCTGTAATTCCTGCGAGCCGTGAGACGTTCCGTATACTTCATCACGCGAAAATTGGAGCGATCGCATACCTTGATGCGATCCCTTAATGAGATTCAATTAATACCCTGATAATACGTTGTTATTACTGCTTAAGAGCGATAAGGGGGCCGCGACAAGGGGCACAAGGGATTATCATAAAGAAAAGTCTTGTAGAGAGCGTAATTGTACAGCTCGCGGCTTGTGAACCGCGGTAGTGTCGCGGCCACAAAATACAGTGTACGTCGACTCTTCGCACGTAATAATTTATCGAGACCGATCCGAGGAAGAAAAAGGGTTAATTGACGTCTCACGACACGCGGATAATGAACGGCCGGCGACGTATGTCGCAATTATTTCGGAATTCTCTAAGCACCTCCGTGTCTAAGAGCACCCTCGGCCCGACGAGGCCGTCGCTGCCTCGCAGGTAAAAATTAACGATGCGCGACGCTTCGTCGGGCGAATTCAAATCAGACACGGGTCCTCCCCGCTATCTCGTCACGTCCGCACGCGGATCATGGACATTAAGTCTTGATCGCTGAACAATCAATCGCCCGTTATCAATAATTCATGCTGGAAATTATTTCTTTCGACCGTTTTACCATACGGTCTTACCCGGCCATAGGGTGGTCCATCATACGAACCATACGAGTCTCGCGAAAATGATTCCACTGCGTTTCTACCATAATAAATTACGCGAGGACATAAATCATTCACCAGCTGCTTGGATTAAATTGTCCTCCCGAGAAAATCGTTTTGTTACAACCAAACTTAATGCCATGACATTTAAAAAAGAAGAAAAGAATCTCTTCTTTTTTTTTTATTATTCAAACATCCATCTTTTTGTTCACTTTCAGTTTTCATCATTGAACGCGTTTTTGCCATATTTTAGAATCGAGACAAAGACTCGTAGATTCCACGGACATGTGTACAAATCACTTCGATTTCCGATCGAAGAGAATAGACAACTCGGGCTTTTGCAATCGATACCGGGACTAATCGCGCGAGACGCAGTGGGAAAATCCGCGAACGCACGTAGCGACGGCGCGTTCCGCAAGAATGCGTCGAACAATATTCATCGGCAAATAGGGAACAAAAACGTGAGTAAAGGGCCTGCTCACACGGGCGGTAACATTCAACTTTCGATTCCGTGACTCGAGTTACGAACGCTGGAGTTCTTAAAGCGAGCCTCGCGCGAGAATGCAATAATCGCAGCGCAATGCATATACATGCGTAGTAATGTATACGTCTAAGTATTGCACGTGCGACGAATAGTAGTCTGGCATTCTTGGCATTTGCCTCGTGCCACCGCATGGATTTTCTTAGCCGTTTTCATAATCGCAAACGGGGATCTCGATGGGAAAATTGATATTAGATCTGTCTTCAATTATCTTTCTCGTATTTTCCTTTCATTGGAATTAGTGCCAATTATTGCCAAGATGAAAGAAAATGCTTCAATTTATTTTTTTCTTTTCTGAGAAATTACTCTGGCCTATATATCTGCGGCTGCATCTTCTCCTATTTCTCTTAATTGCGACAATTTCTGTGTCTTCACGTTCTCTTTAGCTTTCACTGTTAAAATCATAATGTCAATTATACTTGATTTATTTTTAATTGTTCCTATAAGTCGCTTATTATTTCTACCTAATTTGTAGTTAATTTAACTAAAACTTAAACAATTTAATTCAAAGAAATGTCTTTAATTTGACTCAAATTTAATTTATTTACTAAGTATATACGTTAATATGAACGATATTTGTTGTGAAATTAACCACCAAAATGAATTGATTTACATTTCACAAATAAAAGTTAAAAATATCAAAATGTTATTTAACTCAAGGTATTTAATTAACAGTATTTCTCTAATTACTAAATATTTATTTAATACTTTGCTACTGGTCAACTTCGATCCCTAATCAGTTTATGCATTTTTTCAGAAATTCATGAATATCACGCGCTTCGCACCGAAAGCTCGTCGTCGTCGTCATAGTCGGCGGCGGCGGCGGCGGCGGCGGCGGCGGTCGGCGCCTTTTGATCTTGCCTGTAATCCCGTCGGGCCCCGCGGCCTGACTGACGTCATACACCGGAGAGGTGTCCGGCGGGACCGTAACCCGGCCTATACACACCGGCACGACCGGTGTGTGTGGGAGTGTGTGCGTTGCACGCACTCGCGAATATGTCCTTACTGAGCGCGAGAGGATCTCAGAGAGGGCAGGGGGCAGCAGGAGGCTGCGGAGTGACGGAGGGGAACGGAGGGGGATGTAAATCTCTGGGCCCGTGATGAACGACGAAACGGGACTACTTTTGTGCCGGAGAGCTCGACGCGCCCAGGAAGGGGGTCGTCTTTTGAATTACGCCGTGGTAATTAGCGGACTCCTTAGACCCCGCGCTTCTCGCAGCAGGTAGCCAGCTGAGAATATATCACGAACTGGTGCTGCGCAAGCGTGCGCCGTTGGTCCCCGATGCGATCGTGAAAATGTTTGGATTATCGGGGATTCGCAATCCGCACCGCGAGCTCCACTAGTTTTCGCCATTAAAATCTGCCGCGATAACTCTTTCTCGTCGTTCTTGAATAATTTTAAGTTGTCGTTCGAAAGAGAAATATAAAAGAGAGTATAAAGTATACGGGCGAAGTCTAGATACAGTTCAAATATTACTTGCAGAAGAGATGAATTGTATGGAGTTTAAAGAAATAATTGAGTAGCATACAGAAGTATATGTATAAATTAACAGTAATATATTAAGAAATTGATTTATTAAAAATAAAGAATACAAGCAATACGCACATTTGGATTTACCATTAGGATGCAACATCTTCGCTGTGTGGAGAACATCACAGCTCCGATCCGGAGCATCGCACGCAGCATCCGCGAGAGACGCGCATAAGTGCGTCTCTTCTCTTATGCAAAGTTTCCTTTATGTAAATAGGTACAAACACACAGGATATGGCCGTGCCTCCGGTTGTCCGCCGAGGACTTCCCCTATTGTCCCCGCGCGCGAAAGAGAGAGCGCTTTTAAAGGCTCCCCAGGCTTTTAAAGCCGTTTCGACGTTCCCTTTTGTCCCCTCATCCATGGGTTTTACTACTCCGTGCAAAACCAGGGCCGTAACTCGTGACGCGGTCCTCTTTCGTGGTTTTCTGAAGCACGCGAGGTGTCCACGTTCGCGGCGCATCATCGTAAGAGCCACCGCACATCCGCACGCATCTCATTCCGCTTCTTTACCCCCCTTTGCTAGCCAGGACCGCTTTGCCCATTGCGTGTAACGCCGTTTGTTTGACTTCGTGATTATAATTAAGTTAATTAAGGGGATGTCGTGGAAGGGAGGGAGAGGTAGGCTAATTACCGGTAATTAGCGGTGTTTGAGCGGCACCTCGCGTGTCGTCGCGCTTTGTTTGCTAAGCGGCCCTCTTTTGCGCAAGTTGAATCTCTGTTCTTCTTCTCCTCCGTCACTTTTGTACGCGGATCCGTTTATTCTCATTTAGAAAAATGGTCACGCCACTTGCGCCGTGCTGCATTGTATAATACTATGGCGCCGAGAAAATACACTATTTTTTCTCAGCTTCGTTACCATCCAGCGCACGGTAGTGTTTTCTTCTCGTCTCACGAGATACAATGTATTTAATTGCATACACATAGTTTCGAATATTGTCATCGGTACATGCCGATAATTACTTCGTAAGAAACAGTCCATAGAAATCTATATTGCGTTTTCTGTACTTCTCGCGCCGGAAAATTACGTCTTTTAAAATAGTGATTTCGATCTACGTCATCATACGTCGTCTTTGATGTCTCCGACACCGAAATTTGCGTGACGGTCTTTTGCCCATTCCGTTATTATTAAATAATCATGTATGACCCGTCGTTCTCGTACCGTGGAAATAGATGTACCAGACAACATGACGTGCCATTATGGTAAACGGTTCTGTATTATTACATTTGCAGGACAGGGTCGCGTGAACCAGCTAGGTGGTGTATTCATCAACGGCCGTCCATTACCGAACCATATCCGTTTGAAGATCGTTGAGATGGCAGCGGCCGGCGTCAGGCCATGCGTCATATCGAGACAGCTCAGGGTGTCACATGGCTGCGTCTCGAAGATTCTGAATCGATATCAAGAAACAGGATCAATAAGACCCGGTGTGATTGGCGGCAGCAAACCGCGAGTCGCCACGCCGGAAGTCGAGGCGAGGATTGAAGATCTTAGGCGGCAGAACCCTGGAATCTTCAGTTGGGAGATACGCGAGAAATTGATAAAGGTCTGTTGATATCATCCATTTCGCTTATTTGTTTTTAAATTATAGAAGGAGAAACATCTTTCGGTGTCATGCTATATATTATGCAAAATATCATCATAAAAGTAAACATATTTATTGTAACAAGTTTTTTTCAATTAAAATGTCAGACATTAACAAATATAACGACAAATGTATGTATCTTTAAAAATAAAAAGATTATAGCATCTCTGGTAGAAATGTTATGCATTTTCTAAGTAGTTACTGGACAGTTAAATATTAATTCTTTGTTTAGTAATTGAGAACAAAAATTATTTAGAATCCCAATCAAGATGTAACATTTTATCTGCAATTAGTGTGCACAAAAAATATGCGAGACACGTTTACTGAACAAAAATAGGATAATAAATGGACTACGAGATATTTTAACTAATAATAATCTATTGATATACTAAACAACAACTGAGCAGGTGTCTACACACGTACACGTACACACATAAATTGCACATATTTTTACTAGAGAAACTGCAATGAATAAAACTCTATTAAATTCTTGTTCATTTCCTACGCAATATTGTTACAACTAATGAGAATACAATAATATTAGATAATAACTGGATGGATATCTAGGAAATTGTATACATTTCTATTAGGGATACAAAATAAAAGAAAATTATGACATGCACACTAGAGAGCCGCACCGAGAGATGAAGACATAGTGTTATATAACATTTTTCTTTTTTTTTATATAAATAAATGGAGCCATGCAAAATCTAAAGTAAATGATAGAGATGTGCGTTAAAAGTAATTTAAAAATATAAGGATACCTAAAGTATACACTGCTTTTTGTTTATAATTTTTTTAAATATGTATCTTCATGATATTATGTTATATAAATTATTGGAAAATGTATAATGTCATTTAAATCATGAAAGAAATATCAGTTGAAAGAAAAATTATGCTAACTAGTCCAACGCGGTTCTGCCAGCAGGACGGAGTCTGTGACAAAGCATCGGCACCTTCCGTATCTAGTATCACCAGACTTCTACGTGGACCAGCCAATCAGACACGACCCGGTGATGACCTACGTAGAAATCACTCTATTGATGGTATTCTTGGTGAGTGTTATGAGTAACATTTATGATCATCGCGATACGATCTACCGAGACTATCAAGATTTCCTACACGATGTGCGGTTCACCATCGAAAAATACATTTTCAAAGTTCGCAATACATATCGTCGTTTTAACACTGCATAAACCACCGGGCAGACGCAAATGAAGTGCCCGAGGTTAATCGAGCAATAAGCGTAATTATAGCGTAGTCGTGTGCTAAGTTAATTGAAGCAAGGCGGCCACGACGATCAACCGTTTGTAGCCTATGTATTCAAAGTGCCCGATCTGAAATGCTATTCGACACTTTTTCCATATGCGTAATACGAAAGGAAGTCGTTATCTTTTTCCGTACAGTCTTTAAAGTCGAAAGTTTTTAACGTGTTTATAACTACGAACTCGTATATGGAAGTAATAAGAGATTCAACTACCGATCGCACCAAGGGATGTAATTATTACGTAGATACTTTTCGCGACGTTATCATTTGTATTTCGTTTATTTCACATTCGTGTTGAACGTTACATGAGCCTCGAGATATGTACGAGTTCTACTTATTGAAGTATCCAGCAGTTTCGTTGCCACGCTGGGGATTGGTAGGAATATAGGTCCGGTCGGCGAAACGTAAAGGGGAATTCCTTTCTTTTTTATTTATTACTGGCGGTAAGGGGTGCGAAGAAATATTAGGCGTCCCGTGGCGCGTAGATGTGTCGAGTTTATTACCTTGTCGGGAAGATTTAGTTTTGATTAGACGTATGCCCGAGATTGCAACTTCGCGCAACGACTCACGGATGGTGCTCGACCTGTTGCTTCCTGTCGCATTGAACAATCTTTTTGCGCTGTTGTGAAAGCGACTTTCATCTTCTTGATATTATTCATATTATTTGTTGGAAATATTTTTATTGTAAATAAATACGTGATTTTTACGTGATTTAACGAGAGTCAAATGAGAATTAAAGCAGCTGATCAATATTGAAATAATAGAAATACAAAAAGATGGTTTGCTGAAATATCTAAAAATTTAGCTAGATTTAAGTAAATTTCACAATGCTGCAGAAAGTTTTGACATTCTAGCAATGAGTCTGTACGTCTTACAGAATTATTTTAATGTCCAACAAAATTATCTTCAGATCTATATTTAGCTAAATTTTTAAATACTTTAGATGAACTACAGATCTGAAATAATTTTAACCTAACCATCAAAATAATTATGTTAAGACATTCAAATAATGTTACAAAATATTTTGACATTCTAGTAACTAGTTTGAATAATTCACACATTATTTTGATTCAACAGAATTAATTTCAAATGTACCTGTATTTAGCCGAAAGGTACTTCAGTGAAATTGTTCCGGGTGCTTTTCATCATGAAGACAATTCTATATATTTTAAATAAAGCGATCGATTATTTATCACCAATATATTTTACGCGAAGAATCGTTAATAAGTCACGACGTTGAGATAAAATTGCCCCGAAGGTAGCGATTCAATTATGAATACTTCAATAAAAGTCCTGGAGGAAGACGCATAGATCTTTATTGGGTTCGCCGCATTTGCAGGCCGGGTAAATTATGTATTATGATTCGAACAAAGGGGAGGAACAAGAAGAAAGTCAGGCGCTGTTCCCGCCGCTAATGCACTGCCGCGAAAGGAAAGGATATGGAGACGAAGAAGAGGAAGAAGAAGCAGGGACGAAGTCTTTTTGAATGCACACCTCGGACGTAGAACCTTCATTCTTTTTATTCAATCGCAGCGTGATGGTTTAGCACTGAAGTCGGCGATGTATTGGATCAGCTTATGACGCGGACGTGGATTGGAGAATGAGGAGAAAGAGCGAGATAACATGAGCGATTGATGCACTAATGCGATAATAACACATCATCATAGTCAAGTAACAGAATACGGATAAGGATGTCTTCCTGATATTTCTCTCTTTACAAGAATACTTAGCGTTTGATATTATATAAGCACACAGACAGACGCACACAATTTAATTTTTTCTAAATATATTCTTCTGTCATATATGTATATTAATTACTTCTCTCAAGAAGAAAACAGTAGAAGTTAAATGAAAAAATTAAATACTAAGGTTAAATACAAAGTCGTTAAATAGCGACAAAATGAGAAATAGCAAACAATCTAGTAGATCGGATGCACGATGCAATCAACGCGAGGGAACTTAAAAGGTCTCACAAATACACACTTCAATCATTTCGTCTCGCGTCCATTCATCTTCCGTGCACCTTTCTCCCCTCGCTGGCATGTCAGTCCCAGAATGCAAGATCACCCGGCGGTTCCGGTAGCCAAGAACACGCGCGATAAATAACCCCGCGGTCTGTCTCTCCGTCAAAGAAATCGGGAGGAACGATCGCGCGGGGCGACAAGAGAGAGGGACAGATCCGGGCGTAGCTCGTGCAAAGAAGGAGGAAGTCAGATGGAGCAGAGTCGGAGGAACGTGAAAGAGAAGAAATCGGATGGAACGACTAAGAGAAGCAAGAGCAGTCGAACCTGAGGAACAAGACGAGGAGATGGCGTGGATTCCACAACGGTGCAAGGAGGACGGATGGACCTGCGCGCATATATATAGTATATACCTACGCGGCACCAACCGCGGCGTGTGGTCTTCCTCGGCTTCGTACCCGGCCGCCTGCCTCTAATCTTACAAACCGCCAACAACACACCCTGTACCTGCCGTTTTGTTCGCGGAACGCAACGGCACCCTCTATTGATTTAGATGCTCTTACTGCGGGGCAGACTCGTGATTGAGACCTTCGCCGTTCACCACGTCCGTAACTTCAGCGATCGCCTAGCCGCTCCAGTCATTTCTCCGATAGTAATTGTTTAGCATCGCAATCTTTCTCACCGATGTTTACTTCGATGTTTCTCAGCAAATCGCGATTGTAATACTGCTCTCAGTTCAAAAGATATAGAAGCTTTTTAATAGTAAACAGTCCCGTTATGAACGCTGCAATCTCGTGCAAAAATTATTTCTACCTTATATATATATATATACACGAAAAGAAAAGTTTGGCTGAAGTAAAAATTTCGCTAGATGTAAATTTAAAAATAATTTAGACTATCACATTAATTATGTAGGACTTTCGAGCATGATGAATAATGCTGTAATAAATTTTGCATTCTAGCAATCAGTTTGAGCGTTTCCTACCTAATTATTTTGATGGATCCAACAAAATTATTTCAATATCCATAGTTAAATTTTTAGATACTTCAGCAAAACTTCCATTGTCTTCCATTTATAATTTTCTTCTAAAATAACTATTTTTATCTTCATGTTAAAAAATGTATAAAGATAATTTATTCGTATTTATGACGCATTTAAATATAAATCAGGATTTTTTTCTTAAGAACAAATTTGATATTCAAATTTAATAGCTTATGCTAATAAATTTGAGAATAATTTTAAATTTATTTTGTAGGAACTATACAAGTAGTTGCTATCTTTTTTTATGTGTATTCGATCTCGGATTCATGAAGTATTGGCAGGCGCTGATAGTACGTGAAAAGCGTTAGAATCTCGAAAAATTGTTGGGCATGCACCTGAAACTCCCGCGACGATTTACGAGCGCGCAGCAGTCTTTAATCTGGCAGGAACCGCCATGCATTTCATGTTCTTAAATTCTGGCTGATGTTCGCGCAGGTGCTATTGATTTAGACGTTTATTCCCGTCGGTTGAGCTGAGAATAAGTCTATAAATTACGGAGTACAGTTATAAAAAGAGACATATAAGATCTCTGACATTATCTCGATATATGTTTAGAGAAATTAAATATTGTACGCTAATCAAAAATATTCCCCATTTGTATAAAACTGTGCATTTATAGAAAGAAAGTATTAAATGTCTATAAATAGTAATAATAAATAATAAATAGTAATACTATAAATTTTATAAATGGAATTTGTAAAATATATTAAATATTAAATTATTCATTTATCAAGTCGGACGGAGTTATAACGTTATCGAGTGTAGTTGTTGAAGTCAGCGTAACAGGAACAAACCGTGGAGAACAAATTAGGTCCAAAAGGGTTACAAATCAAACTTGAAATTCCATAAATAGTGTCTCGTGGAGGCAGACAACGATTCCTCTTCGAAACGGGCTTTCGTTTAGCTCGGGTGGGACGGGACATGTCAAAGAACTTAATTTCTTCGCGGCGAACCCTAATTTCTCCGGTGTTTTAGTTTAGTATAGGTTCGGCTGGGCATGGCTGTAATCAGAAGGGTCTTAATGGTGGGTTGCTGAGACCGGCGTGTGAACTGTGGGCGTGAACGACTCGCTTCCTATCTTCGGTATCTGACGTGCAGCACGTGCTGGACCGAGAGATGCTCTCGCCGCTATTAAAGAACGCACGCTTGCGTTTCTCCTCTCGAAAACTATCGATGATGTTTTAATGTACGAGTAGAATATTCGCATTTTCGTTAAATTTTTACAATTACATCAGACAAATTGCCGAGTATTAACAATAAATTTTTGCAAGTTTTCGACAAAACTGTATAACTGTCTTTTGTAATCATTCTTAGCAAATGTCTATATTCATTTAAAACATTTATTTAATTTATTTGTGGAATGTTGGAAGAAAAGATTTGCTATTGGCTACATCAGAGACGATACCATTAACAAAAGAAGAACAAAAAGAATCAAATTTTTATAGTCAGAATAGTGGGATAATTTTATTTATTCCTGCGACAAATTCGTTAATAATTAATTGATATGTAAACCCTAAACTGAATATTTAATGACAAAAACTGTTTTCCAGCTAGAACACGCTGTTTTATTTTGTGTTATACAGTGTAAAGTACTTGTTGAAAGTTTTATAATGTAATACATCAGAGTGCATTGTAGTTTTCTATTTTTATTTTTATAACGGATTTAACATATCTATAAGACCCATAATTTTAATTTAGAGTTAAATTGTAAATCTTTCAAGATTAGTGTCAAGCAATAATATTGTATCACAGTTGGAACACTTTCTGTTGGACACAGTATCATTTGTGTAGTCCATGTATCTTGTTGGAAAACAATTAAAGTTGCGTATTTAAATAGCGCGGTCTTTGTTATGTTCAGCTGGAAGTAGCGGTGACGACTCCGACACGGAAAGCGAGCCTGGCATTGCGCTGAAGAGGAAACAACGTAGAAGCAGGACTACCTTCACTGGAGAACAACTGGAACAATTGGAAGCGGCTTTTCATCGGACGCAATATCCTGATGTATACACCAGAGAGGAACTTGCACAAAAGTAAGTTTCTTAGGAATTCTTTTTCATAAAAAAATTACACATAAAAAAATTGTATTTGTGTAATATTAAATCAATATATTTAATTACATCAATTATCTTTACTGTATAAAATTATATGTTAAATGGAATAAATTATTATAATTTATGACTAAAATTACAAGACATCGCAGGAAAATGCAAAAAATTATAATACTGTAGACTTTGTGGTAGCATAAATTATATATTTGCGATTTGTATTTTTACTGATATTTTTGGATGCTTTTTTTCGCAGAACAAAGTTAACGGAAGCTCGAGTGCAAGTTTGGTTCAGCAACAGGCGTGCCAGGCTTCGCAAACAGTTGAACAGCCAACAGCTGAACGCCTTCAACATGAGTTTACCCTTCCAAACTCAGCACTACGGTAATGGTGCAGAGAGCTATCAGAGCTACGGGCAGGCGAGCGTTGCTGCCGCTGCAGCAACCACCGCCAGCTATTCTCAGCATTACAACTACGGGGAGAACTACTATGCTGCGCAGCAGCAATGGCCACGGGCGACTCCTGATAATTATGGGTAAGTTTTAGCAACTAATGCATTATATTTGTCAAAATGTTCATTTTGTAAATTAACTAGATAGAAAGAAAATCGCGTGAACAATGTACTATTAGGAAAAATCGTTGTTGATTTAATAATCTGTTTTTCGTAAATCGTATCGACTTTCGTATATTATGCACTTTTTTCATACAGGATTTTTTATTATCATATTCAGATTTCTCGAATAGCGTTTTTTCTTTCTAATATAAAAATTTAATCATCATTAGATACTTGCAATTCTATTCTTCAGATCTTGATGAATAATCTACATAAAAATTTTTATTTCAAATCAAATTTAATTTTATTATTTTTGATCTAATTATAAGCTCATAAAATTTTATAAATATTCCTTTTCTGAAATTTGAAGTTACGTGGATACGTAACGGATCGAACGCGATACCTCTCGTCCGTGGACACCCCCGCAAAGATTATCCGCGATCGATCATTGCTACCTCGCGGCGCTGCCGCGATCGGTTAAAGCTGGATCACGGCACAGGTACATACATACCCTACGTCGAAGGATCAAGACCCGGGTTGGATTATTAGCCGGTAGCGTTTCATTACGGAGGCCCAAGAAGCAACATAATTGAGGACCACACAGAAAACGTGTCGGCAGGGCCCCATTGGTTCTCTTTCTCTTGCTTCCTCGTTCTTTTTGTCTCTTCTTCTCTCACTTTCCTTTCTCTCTCTCTCTCTCTCTCTCTCTCTCGCTCTATCTCTCTGACTCAAGTGAATCGGCTCGTCCGCTCGACGTGTAACAACACTGTAGCAACCCGGCCACCGGAGCAACCTGTTATTACGCCACAATGGCTGAATTAATTGTTCGAAACACCCTGGCTTCACCGTCTTTATCTCCTCGTGTTGCCGCGCGCGCCTCTTTCTCCTGGTGATGTTCCAGGCTTACTGTCTCGCTTGGGCCCCTTTGGCCCTTGTACAACAGCGGACTGGCTCACTGTGCCATCACGTGGTGCACAGAGCGAAGCTTCGCCGGTCTTAAACATCCGGGATAATACTCATGGACCCCCGGTAGAGCGTTAGCCTACCTCGTGGGGGGTCGCTTTCCGTAGTTGGTTCTCTTAAGTTCGAACGAATTCGTTGCTGTCGAAGATTATCGTCGTTTTTGCCGTTTCACATTTAGACAAGCGCAGAAATTACAAAACCTCGTGAAATGGCTATGAGTTATGTTAGTGATGCATTCCATTCAAGAAGAAGAAAATAAATCTCGCCACTCGGAAATGTCAATGTGCTTTCTGCTAAGAAACTGTCCCAAGACGTCAGAAAAAAATCATAAATTTCGTTCTAATGATGGTTTTTTGGTCAAGAGAAAAACACAAGTTTAGATATTTGAAAATAATTCAAATAGCACTGAAACTATTAACAAGACAGAAATAATGAATTATTTTCTGACAAAAAGTCAAAAGAAGATTAATATAAAAATTAAAAAGATATTTAAAAAAATGCAATTTACGTTTTTCTGAATTTTTTAGATGATATAATCGAAATTGGTTTGCCTCGAGAGAAATATTTAATATAGGTCCCATATTTTATTTGATGGCCGATTTTAATTCCGAAGAATTCGCGAGCTGTAAATTTTGGTTGCCACTAAATTCTTAAGAATTCGTTAACGTGACTATAGAAAAAAAATTTGATTTGTGAGCAGAGAAGGAGAGACATTCTTCTGTACGAAAATAGATTCGTAGGGCGGAGTATGGTCGATAAATCGCGCGGCTTCCGCCAGAAACGTCGCGCTACCTTCTAAATAAAAAAAAAGGAAAAGAAATAAAGTTATAGTGCGAACTAGGCCTGGCATCGACTGGATTTAGGGTGCTTAAGCGTCATAGCGAAACGCTCAAAGGGCCGACTTCGTTTTACAATCGTATGCTATAATCGTCTCAAAATATCGATACGCGTTTCAAGTTTATTTTAATTAAGAATTGATTTCTTATACCTTTGGATTTTGTCTAATTTTATTTCTTATAACATTTTTCCTAACATATTTTTTAAAATATATCACCAACTTGTTAATTTTATGTACTTTTCAAAATATAATTTATATCATCAAAAGTCTATATGAATCTGTTTCTCTAAAATTCCAAAGATACTGAACAATGACTAGTCTTCCCATAGTTCTGTTCATTCAGACTAAAATGACTACAGTTATTTTTTTAAGCTTAGAATAACAATATTATAATAAAAGCAACAACGAAGTTTACCACTCAAGGGACAATGATTTGAGATCCTTAATCATGGTAGTGTATCAGAATGCTCAAAGGGCCGCGACGGTGTTTGGAAATCGGCCGCTGCCGCCCTCGACACGCCCTAACCGATTCGCAGAGCATGTGTGAGTGCGGTATCGCCTTGCAAACGGCAGTAACCACCGTTGAGAGAACACGCCGGAATTTCATTTTCGTATTACCGTATGTGGACACCTTTCACCATTGTGCGACTCATTTCATCGTATCGTTTATTCCCCACGTCCGTACGTATGCGCACGTACAATAGTTAATTTATATTCAAGATGTCGAACGGAGATATAATTACGAATATTGGCGAATAATATATTCCCTTTAACTGCCGATTGATATATGCCGTTCGTGAGAGAATATCTATCTCTTTTTCCATCAATATTTAATAAGTCAATTGTTACATTATATTCACAATATTATATTCATAATTTTAATAAAAGAATCTTTCCCAGGCCTTTCTAAAATTAAGATTGAAAGTTGAATATTTTTACATTGTTAATAATAGCAATTAATAAAATTCTAATGACATTTTCTCGTTTATATTTTCTCCTTTTTCTTATTTATGTGATTTGTATTGTTCAGAGAATGTTTTTTTTTTTTTTTTTTTTTTATTTTTTTTATAACAAAACAAGGAATTTTATATTTTTTTTATATTTCTAATTAATTTTTTAATACCATTTTTTTCTT
>Ga0157364_1003837_pt1 | contig 14758 bp, 4 predicted proteins | sample AttsexASBM2_FD_111476 | JGI IMG/M metagenome (GOLD analysis project Ga0157364, IMG submission 111476) | Fungus gardens microbial communities from leaf cutter ant in Ribeirão Preto, State of São Paulo, Brazil - Atta sexdens ASBM2 | ecosystem: Host-associated > Fungi > Mycelium > Unclassified ... | reverse complement strand
CGAAGAAGAACGGATGCCCTAGTTGCCCAGTTTGAAAGTAATATCATACTTACTAGGAAAGAGATACGAAGGGTCAAAAATGTCTCTTCATATCTTAGCTTCCGTGTAATCCATTTCCGCCTTTCAAAACTTAAAACGAAGTTCAAAGCACAAAGACTCTGTGACGTTCTCGTCAACCAAAATAATTTGAGAACGGAACTCGCGCGCTTAAATTTGGATCACTTCCAACGATATTATCGAAACTGACAGCAATGTTGAGTTAAATTTATTCTCCATGAGGGATTAGTAACATGGTCATCCTGAAAGGGAAGTCGCTAATGAGAGTATCGCAAATATCTTCATTATAGCGAAAATAATTAATCTAAACTTCCTTAGATTTATTATTTACATTATTATTTACAGCTTGTTGTAAACATCATTATCATTTTTTCAGTTACAGTACATATCTTTCGTACTGTAAATATTGCATACGATTCTTACAATTTATTCGCATTTAACAATAAGTGAACAATTAACAGAAGAAGTGAATAATAATGGAATAATTAATAATAAATAATAAATTACACCCACAACGAGCCGTATATTCACGGATATTCATGAAGCTCCGTCGCTTTACCATCCTCCGTTCGCTGATAAATGTATTTTAAATGGGCGTTCGGGTTCCATTAACGTTAAACGCGAGCTATGCTGCACGCCAAAGTCAAGCGGACTAGAGATACTTTCGAGAAATCTTACGATAGCGGCGCAAATCCGGCATAATTCGCTGCTCGGGCGTTAATGGCGTTAGACCTGTCGGGACGGTAAGAGCTGCTCTCTGCCTCCTTCGCTTAACTTCGCTCAACAGCTATTCCCATTCATGCCACTTCCATTAACTTACTATCGAAGAAATGCAACGTTAGCCTTAAAAATACGAGGCTCACAAGTTTATTTCCGGTGATATTTAATTTCATAATTCTTCAGTTACATAATTTTAATTTAGAAATAAATTATCATTGTTGTATTATCTCGATATATATGATATATTTATTTAATATATTTTTTCGTACGGAAAATATTTTTGATAATAGTTTAACAAAATTTTTTATTAAAATCTAATTTTTCTCTAGAAATATCTTTTCCAAAGATATGCTTATCACTTCCATCGATCGGATAAATATAAAAATAGTAATAATATAGCAAAATTGGCTAATTATGAAAGTTTTTTTTTTCTTTGTTTAAATATTCTAATATTTAAATGAAAAGTTGCAAAAAAGTTCTTGCTTATATGCTGCTCGTCATATTTTTTCCATTATTATACAATATCACCTTATTATTTCTACCCTTCGTATTTTTCAAATCTATTATCTCTTTTATTTTCGAACTTTTTGTTCTTCAGATTTTCTTTTATTATGCTATAGTATTATGAAATCTATTAAGATGATGATTATTTATTAAAAATACTGGAAATACAGAATTTTTATAAAATTATTTCAATTAAAGATAATATTCTTACACTTGACTCTAAATTACTTAAGATTTACAGTGTTGACATTTCGCAAGTAACATAATGCTGTCATGATAGAATCCAGCCATGATATAACACATTAGTCACATTTCGCAAGACAGAAAGAGAGACAGAGAGAGAGAGAGAGAGAGAGAGAGAGAGAGTGCAAAAAGTAAAAACAGATAATCTATATGGAGAATCTAGTAAAGCGTTTGGAGTATTAATTTTCGGTATGTCCTAACATTACGTTTCCCTAGTTCCCATCTGGATATATACTTCGGCAAGAGGTCGTCGTTCTTGGCTGTGGACCAATCGTCACATCGTTGCTACCCGAATCGCGATAAGGTTTCTGACGATGAACGTAGTCTGGAGTTATTCTGGACTGACATTTCTTACTTCCGGGTGATGTCAGTAGACGGATTACACCTGTCAGCCCGCAATCGTCTTTCATCCATTGAACTTCAAATACAAGGATGTAAAAAGACACTTATAATTCCTTTTCGAAACTATTGTTGCACTATATTTGCAAAAATAAAAACCAGAAAATTAGAAAAATTTTTGATGAAATAAACAAAAAAATGTTTTCCTTTAATAACCTCATATTTCATATTCAAAAGATTTTTTTCTTTTAATGATGTCTTTAAATAATTAGGATCACTCTGATAAAATTTCAATGACAATTGAGTGCTGCGCTTTTCAATTTCAATATTATAGCGTCTAACAACTGAGATTCAAATTATTTATACATCGTGAAAAAAAATTAATTGAAATAAATTAAAGAATAATTTAATATTAATCAGCAAGTTGAATTTCAATAAATAACTTATGGACATTAGATTAGATTAGAAAATTCTGGATGGCGTATTTGGCAAAATTCCATGTCACGACTATATCAGTAAAAATAATTCCTTATTTTCCGACGCATCTTCGCGCCTGTTCTTCTTATTCGCTCATTCCATTCCCTTCCTCAACGGTCTTCTAGTTAGGCGAGCACTCTAACTTAGCACTCTGATAAGTGCGCGACTTAATTGCAGTGAACCTGCTGCAACGCTTGAACTCGGTTTCACTTAATACGCGAATTCCAGCTTGATTTATTGATGCCCTCCGCCATGAGTATTCTAGGAGCACTAGAGAAGGAGATGGAACTTGGTTTATCACGCTGCACTCTCATATCTCGCTTAAAATGCACTTTTCAAAATAGTTAAGTACAAAGAGTGCTCAAAAGTAGTACACAAAGAACATTACGCAAACTTTAATTTAATTAATTGTCGACGAGTGTAATTAACGGAATTAGATTTAACCACAAAAATCTTTTAATTAAAATGCTACATGTTGTGAGTGTAAAGAATTTCTTAATCTTTTATTTCTATCAGATTCATTTTTTCTTAAACCAGATAAAATACTTCTTAACGTGACAAAATAATTAAATTTTTATAACGTGACATTTTGTAAGCGAGACTTTTGAGATTCGATTAAATAATAAAACTGCATTTAAATAGCAAAATTATTAATGTCACATACATATTAATAAAATTAAAATCGATTCAAAATACATTACGAATATGTAATAAATACATATTTAATTCTCTAAATAAAAATTATTCACTATTTTACAACTCTCCAATTCTTGTGATTTTGCAAATAAACCTTTTTACTTTTAGCAGTAAAAATCTTAAATTAGAAGAATGGCAAGAGTCTTTCTCTCCTTCTCTCAAGGAGTCACTTCCTTAGTCTTGAAAAATACTATTATCCAGAGCCAGTTCGGAGAATAACAATGAATTTCAATTAATGGCAGGAGAGCTCGAGCTAATCCCCGAACAATCGCTCCTCGGGCGCCGATCGCTTCGCGAACGATATCGCAAGCTCACCGAGTTCGGGCTAATTAAATTCCCGTAATATCATATCTGCCTTCCGCACACATGGCTCCCGCGGAAACTTCGATCTGCGAAAATATCGGAGAAACGGCTCTCCAGACCGACAGCGGGTCGAGCACTCGCGGAAGTGTCCGCCGAAAATACTCAATCGGATGAAACAAAACGTATTGCCAATTTCGGACGAGCTTGTAGACAGTGTCGACCGCGGCAGATCTACGGCGTGTAATTCGCCGGAAATTCGGCGGTACCATCTGCGCGAGCCGAATGGAAATCGCGACGGTGTACGATCGAAGCCTGAGCTATTTCACACCACGGCGGCCAACATCGTTAAAGAATGTCGCTGAACAGCGATAAATATAGAGATCGGACTGATAGTGATATGGCTCCGATTCTCATCGCACGTTCACATGTGGCTAGCTTGTGCATTCACTAATTGAATGATACACTTGAAAAGAAACAGTGAAAGAATTTAAAAAGTATTAACAAAATAAAATATGTTAATTGTAAAGAAAAGATAGTAATATGAGCCCCACTTATATTTTTGTTATAATTAATATATCTTTTGCAAAAGATTTTTAATTTATTACTTACATATATTTCAAAGTTTTGAAACAATTGCCATTATGATTGGCGCAACTTTTTTTTTATAAACAATTAATGTTTATTGTTATAAGATATATTAAAATCTTTTCGTACGGTTTTCAATGTCAAGTTTAATGTTTGTGAGTAACAAGTTTCTATCCTAAATTAATTTTTAGAGATGTTCTTATATTTTAGACAAGAAAATTTAACTTGAAAAACTATATTTTCGCTAAACATAATTAGATGTAAATTTTATCGATGTTTTTACATTGGATCTTCTAACAAGATAATGTGAGATTCCAAGATTTTTAACAAAAGATATTGCAAATAGATTGTTTTTCGTTAAAAATTTTTTGTAAATATCATTTTAAAATAATTTTAAAAAGTTTAAAAGTATCTACATAAAGTGGAAAAAAGTGTTCGTGAACATTCACAAGACAGAATCAACACAAAAGTAGGAGAATAAATTCACATAGAGAAATTTCTGAATCTGATAATATTTCAACACATTCAGAATTTTTATGAATTCAAGATATTTAGATTTCATGGGAAATCTAAATAGATTCGAAGAAATCAGATTCTGTAAAAACCCATCGCATTCACATCATAATGTATCTATTGATTCAAACAATTTTTTCCATCTTATAAACTGTCTTAATCATTCCAAATGTGTTTTACATTACACTTAGATTAATAAATTATCATTTGCAATAGATGCATTGATATCTAATATAATAAGAACAATTGAAAACAAAATAAGGGTTTACATTATCCTGTTTTTCTATATATAATATATAATATAATAAAAATTTCTATATATAATATATATAACACTATGTTTTACCTACCTTTTCATATCAAATACTATTCTCTAATTACGAGAACTCATGAGGTTATATATCTTTATATCATAGACATGTACATGTTTAAAAAAAAGAATGTGACCTTATACATAATTTTTATAATAAAACTCGAAAACTAAAATGTAAGAGAGTATTTGAAACAAACAAAAATTTCCAGACAAAAATTTTCAGCTCTTAACTCTCTCAAGATTCATGATTGTGTCCAGTATCTAGACAGTGATTTCTCTCACCGTCGGTCATACATCCATCTACGAGGGCATCGTTGATTTCAGTGACTTCTCAAGACGGTCGCCGATGCCCTGTACATCATTCTCTTGAGTTATAAATACGACAGTTCGAATGAAGTAACGAGCTTGCCGCGGATCAACAGCAGAGATAGACAAAGTGTACAGTGAAGAATAGAAAGACATAGAAGTAAAGATAGGGACGGCAAAGAAGAATGAAAGGATCACACCTGCCGGCGTCACTTGTCTCATTGAGATCCTTATAACAGCTGCATCGGTCAATGAGCGGATTCGCGGTTCGTGCTGTGGTTCAACCAATTGTATGAGCTGCTTAAAATTAGCGACGGACTCTGATCGCATCTAAGAGGCTTCTTGTCGTGAGTTCGTGTCGACGAGCGGGAGAAAATCGGGAATGGTTCCTCGGCAAAATTGATCGGTCGGAATTGCAGTGGCGGCCAACTGCAGTCCGCGAACTCGCTTAACGACGAGCCCGGGATCGTAACTCCTTGCCGGAACGGGGATTATCGCGCTGCAATGTGGTACCGCGCCGCATCACGCGAGTCGACCCCCGGAATAACGCCGGTAATACATATTAAGCACCCAAATAAATCAATAACGAGGCGAGTTTATCGAGATGCTTCCCTCGCACCCGACTATCGACGAAAACTTGCGCCAACGAGACGAGAATTTCAAGCGGGCTTATCTCTCTCATGCTGGAATATCACTGACTATAATCGTCATGGGGGCTTTAGAATCTAAAGTCAAATACTAGTTGAAAAGAGTACAGTTCATGAAAATGGTAATATCATGTCCTAAACTTCAAATTTATTTGAATAATTGAGTAAAACAGCAGCGTTTCATATATATTGAGTTGTCCGGAAAGTTCGTGCCGATGTTGAAGAAGGAAAATTGAAACGCAGAAAATTTAAATTTTATAGTATACATTTATTAAATTATATAGATTAGTCGGCACGAACTTTCCGGACAATCGAATATATATAATACAGATACTAAAGAAACATAATAAAAGAAATACAGTAAAAGAGTTAAGATCAGCAAACTAAATATTATATACATATAAATATTATATACATATTATATACATAATAGTATTACAATTGTCTTGTTTCAAATAAATAATTTTACACACTTTATATACTATATATTATATATGAAGCAATCGTAAAATTTCAAAAATCCTAATCTTAAATAGACTGAGAGAGAATTTCGATTTATTATTCCTACAATATTCCTCGATAACAACGATAACGTACGCTATTGCAAATTAAGTCATATATCCGCGATAAATTTTGACATGATAGACATTTCAAATAGCCTAGGATGCATAAGTCCGCGACGAAGCGGGACGCGAAACGAGACGTGAGCGGAGCGTGACGGACGGCGCAACGGCGCTGTATAAATGCAGCGTTGCTAATGTTAAATCGCCGACGCGGTAATTACATGCAAATAGCGTCGGCCACTGTTTAAACAGCGCTCGTGCATGGGGCGCATCGTCGAAGCGCGCTTCATCCATATTTTTCGAAATGCTCACCCTCACGTGTTTCGTCCGCGTGTGCAAAGCTGGCCCGTTATTAAGCGTCGCTGAATGCACTCTGGCTATATCTCTACAAGCTTTGCGTAAGCGAGGAAACGGGATCCATTAAAAAAATTTGCGAAAGCACCTCCTAAAAAGAAACGCAATAGAAAAAGCTCAAATTACGTTAGCGTTCAAAAGCTTTAACCTTGCTATTAACATGTAAACGTGTGTGTAATTCCTTACTACATTTTGAGTTAAAGAAATACATGTATAGATTAATTTAATTAAATTTCTTAATCAATTTTCAGCGGATTTTAACAGGAATGTTATGTAAATTATATAATTACAATTTAATGATAAAAATACATTCATTAATTATTAATAAAAAATTAATCTACATTTATAAAATAATATCTAGTTAAGAAAAAACATAAAAAAAATTAGAGACAATACGTAATACATATAAGTAAATATTATATCGTTCATTACATCTCTTGTAAAAACTAAATATTCTAATTCACTTAGCGAAAAGTATTTATAAAAGTATTTTGCACACATATAAATACGATCTTACGTAGTTTATTGAATAGGTGCATTAAACCATTCACGTAGCAAATTTACGATTTCCGATGAATGCGATGATGGCTTTTCCGTCGTTTCGTCGATGAGAGCCAGGGACTACGATAAAACAACCATGAGTAATTAACACACTGAACGCCAGATCTAAATTTCGACATCGTCTGACCGTTGCCAGAAGTATTTTGAGATACCCTAATTGTCTTCATTTTAATTAATAGAGTCGCTCATAAAAGGGGATTTAAATTATATGAAAAAGAGACTAAGAATGTTTATCTTCTAAATTTTTTCAAGAGCAAAAATATTTCAAGATAATATTTTTGTATATAATAATATTTTCTATATTTTTATCTAATTACATTAATTGTAAACATATGTTTATAGCAACATTTTTAAGTGTGAATTCCATAAATCTTACAATTGTTGTTATTTGTATATGTAAAAATGTAAAGTTTAGTAAATATACTAGTCAATATAAGTGCATGCATGCAAAAAATTTTAACAAAAGTATCAATATAAAGTATCAATATAAACTCAATATAAAAATATCTACTATTCCTAATAAACGTAGATATTCATTTATTAGCCAATGCATATATTAGTTACGTTAATAAAAGCGTAATATTCAAAGTCATCTGTCACAATACAAATAAATATACATTTTATAATAAGTGGATACATTGACTATTAAATATGTAACTTTGACTAAACCTCACGAAATTTATTTTACTAACTGAGGATTATTATCAACTACATAATACATATACGTGTATCATTTTTATATAGACACAATTTATTAATGATTAGGACAATCAACTTAAAGCCATATCTTGAATGTAAATCTTAAATCCTATCCATTCCTGTCACTCGCGTGATCCTTCTTCTCGCGGTTAATAAGCATTTCCTCATAATTTCTCAATCCACGCCTACACTTCCACTGTAATTATTTCTGTCGGCTTCTTACATGTCTTTTGTGGCATGCCGACTTCCATTTACAGCATCGATCTCGATTATTGCTACAAGATCATAGATCTATAAATTGACCATCAATTGTTTTACTTAACCTTCTGTAATTTTATAAAACTTCGTAATGCGATATTATTTTATTTTTTTTAACTTTAGCTTCTCTAATATTCCTTCAGTGAGATTTGTCTCCCAGGAGTAACGTGTAGCCTAGCCTACAGTTATCTAAGTTTATAATTTAAGGAAGAACAATGTTTCGTTAAGAACTTAAGAAACCAAAGTTAGTCAATCAAAATTTCTGCAATAACAGCACGACTTTTGTACTGTGAAATATTACGACCTAAAAACCCTAATAATATAAGAGTTACATCAAGCTTGTAACAATCTTTTCCAAATAACCTTGATTAACGTTATCCTTATTTTTAAAAAGATATTGCTCCAGATAATTATAGCCTTCCTTCTTACAATTAGTTAAATGTTTCTAAGCCATTATTATCCTTTCTTCTGCTTGGTTAAATAAGATTTAGTGATTATTATTCAGTGTCCTTTCCTCTTATTAATCACAGAGAAAATTATGGATCGGCGAAAGCACTGCGTATCAGAACCACGCAGGGAGGAATCGTCGGAATGGAGTTGTCGCGTTGCTGCGGGAAATAGCATGGAATTTATACGGCCATTACCGTCGCGCCGCAGGTTAACACGGACGGTCATATCGGTAGCGAAGCGCCATGATGCGCTGCGCTGCGCCAAGCTTCGCTAAATAAATGGACAATATCATCCTCGTCGTAAAAATAATTGCTCGCCGCTCGTGGTGGCGCGCGGCCGATTATTGCCGACCGCGGCAATTAGCTGCTGCGGCTTGATGCGCTTTATTGCCGTTTGCTGCGAATTTTTATCGCGAGCTCCGTTGCTGGTTCCCCTTTGTACAGATTGCAGTCTGATTGCGGCAGACAGAATTTTTAGACCGAGAAAAATAGGTCTTACGACCAAAATGAATCAATGATGAACTTAAAATCGAACAAAAGAGAATTGGGACGTATAATAAATATATATTAATAAATAACAAACGTATTTGTTAGTTAAGATATTGAGATTTATATTATAATTTGAGATTTATATTATAAACTTAAAGATGTTGTTAATAAGAAATATTTAACAAAAACTAAAAGATTCACAGACGATATTAAATATTATTTTTATATTTTCTCCATACATACATGTATATGTTTCTGCATAAAATTTTTGTTAAAAATCACTGTACTTGGATAATTTCCGAGACATTAAGAGAAATAATGTTCTATCTGTAAAAATAAAACTTGATACTACAATGTAACACATCTTGATTATCTGCTCGGTGTGCTTCAAACAAAATTACGTCTACAACCAATTGTGAAAGGCCAGCCAAAGTCTCGGAATGTGTCACACGAGATTATACGACGCGGAGGAAATAATGACGCAGATATTGCGGAGAGGATATAGTAGGAGGAGGTGGAGGTCGGTCGGGAGAACGGAGTACGGAGAAATATAATGGGTTAAGTTTCGCCGTCGTGCTCCAGCGAATTTCCGGGTCGAGCTTGCGAACGCGTGGCACTTTCAAGGGACTACCTGGAGCTCTTCTTAGGTAACCAAGTTAAGCTGTTAATTTCCACGTACATGGTTCACGGTCGGCTTGAATTTCTTGCCTAGCCCCAGGGTAACCCGGAAAAAGTCCTTCGCGCTCTTTTGTCCAGACTTCGAATCGCTTGCGCGGATTAAACTAGGGACATAATATTACGATGTCATATAAGCTTTGCCACATATTATATTAACTCTTTATGGACCATCGGGACTTTAAAGTTCCCTACTGAATTTTATTCCTCTTAATTTACGTTTCTTTCTTTTCTCAATTCCCACAGCTAATAACTATTGATTATGTAAAATTAAAATGATAATTCCTTTTGCGACGAGCAATTATCTTTTTTTTTTCGATAAAGCGAATGTTGTGTTATAAATGTAATAAATATTTTTATTTTATAAAAAATTACGTTAGCACTACACTTAAAAGGTTCAGATTAGAGACTGAAAAACAGATGTGCGTTTGATCATATTAAATTATCCAATTAATATAAAAAATTAAAATAATAAATTGTAAATTAATTCATTTACCAAGATTTACATTTTTTATTAAAAAAGTGTGATTAATTATCATCATGTAATTTTGTATATTTTTTGATATTTTTCTCAGCCGTCCGCACAGAAAAAAAGCGACATTTATGGAATCTTTAAAATGTAAAGCTTGAAATGTATGATATTGCGCTGTTATAATTTAATAATACATGAACAACACATTCGTGCATAAATTTAACTTTAAATTATCATACTACGAAATTCATAGCACATATCGTATGTATACCAAATCATAAAAATGTAACTGTGATATTACTATTACATGGCTTTGTATAAACGTAAACTTGGCTCCTCCATATATTTTGCTTACTCTGCATTTATTTTATTACAACGATATATGAAGTGTCATCACAACAGTACATTTCTCGCAGATCGCAGATATCGAGAATGAAGAAGAGGCGTTACATTGAAAAAAAAAAACGATTGTTATGACAATCAGCGACATCTGATTGGGAGCAGGATTCAGGTTCAAAACAGGTTTCTGTTCTCATTCTCCTCCGTAGGAAGGCGCACGTGCTTATGCTTTGCATGCTCTTTTTTTCTTCACGCCCGTGTTCGGTTCCTTCTCATCGCCGTCATCGCGCGGCACAAGCCGGTCGTGTCAGCGCAGCGGGCGGCTGTTATGGCGTAGTTATGGCCAATATTTGTCACGTCTTATCGCTGACGCGCATCTTAAGCGCAGAGAATTAAACGCGTAATCGCACAGTTATTATCTCGTTAAAGTCAAACGCGAGTTAGAGCCGAGATAAGATCCTTCTTTCATCGCTTCCTCTTTCATCGCAGCTTCCTGGTTAATAAATGATCTACGTTTCGGACTTGTCTCATAGTTATAGTTTCTCTCAAACTTCGTAAATATCTACAGAAAAGTCATTCTATTAGAATTTTTTCTATTAGAATATTAAAGAGAAATCAAATCCAAATCGACAAAATCAGTCCCTTATTAACAGAAAAAAAAAAAAACACTCATTTATACAACAATCTAAATTTTCACTCTTCCCATTATGCGAGAACGAAATACGACGTCGCGAACAAGCATTACAACGCCATTTCTCGCTCCCCATTTCCCATTTCCCTGAAAGCTCGACGAGTGGATCCGCTCTAACGTCCCAAATACTCTACTCTCTACTGCAGAGTAGACAACGTGATCCGGTAGCGGCGGTAACGGTAATTGGAGGGCAGAAAAACGGAGAGAATTAATTTGTCGTGCGCGGTGGTTGACGGAGAGTGCGGGAAGCGAGGAACATGAGGTGGGGAAGTCCCGGGGTGGAGCCCGGGGAAACCCTGAAAGGTGCCCGAGAGTTGCCGTCGGGCTCTCCCATTGATTATGAGGCAAGGCGAGCGTCGTTAATGGCCGACGGCGACATTTATCGCGTCAATGGACGCCGCGCGTCCATTCCCACGTGACGACCTCCGTCATCCGCTATAAATACGCATACTGATCTCCCTCCTCTTTACGGCGTCGCGAAATGTTTTCAGAAACCGCCTCTTCCGATCATCCACCATTCGCGCATTGATTAGACTCCAGTATCTTTGCGTTTCTCAAAGCCTAGCAAACTGACGCTTAGAGTAATTCCAATATATACGCCGCTTAACAAAAACTTAATTTATTAAGTATTATTTACTATTTTTAAGATAAACGAACTATATCAATAAAAATTTTGTACTGTCTGCTATTAAGAAAAAAATGTTAGAAATCTGAAATATTTTATTTTTCGTATTAAAAAAAAGAACTTTTTGAAATCCTTGCATTTTTGCCGTATATCCCTTAGGGATGTGAAATATATGACTACTCGTAGGGGAAGGGGATATGTATATGGCTCATGAAAAATTTATAAATAATGCTTAATAAGATGTAAAATGGCATAATAACTTATAAAATATGTTTACAAAGTTTTATTAAGGAATAAGAATGATAAATATGAAGTAATAGATAATAATTACAATCTTCCTACATACATTACAAGTGTTATTACATGAGATACATATTTCATGTAATGCGTTTATTGCATTTAGTGCACTGAATCCAATCTGCGTACTTTGTATGCTTTGGGCATAAATCCTGCCTGCTAAAAATGCCGTATATTCCAACAGATGGGGTATACAAGACAACTGAAAAAAAACAAAAAATACAAAAGCAAAGTATATTATATTTTGCAATACAACAGGGTTTATTATTCCTCTACACTTATGTATCATGAAATAACCACTAAGTCTTTTACGCGCCCTACAGTAATCATTTTATGTATGTTATAATTTATGCTGGCGCTACTTATTACAGTGACAAATCGATTCAACAATAATTTTATTAATATTAATAATAAGAAACTGAAATCATAATACAATACTAATATAACATAAAGGCATATAATAATAATTGCGGGAACATTACCTCCCCACCTATTTTTTCTGACTTCTGCAGCGTAAATTCCAGAGCGAGAGTTACCCTATGTGATTAGTGCGGTTCGCTTTGCAATTTCTTTGACTTTTCTGCGTATTGTTAACGCGTACTCTTTTTACAATGTCAGATCGGAAGTTTGAAGTAGCAATTATATGTTTTGTACACTAATCGTAATAAGAGTATGCATCAAAAATGTTAATTGTGTTTTTCTCTATAATATTAATACTATTAATAAAATAAAGTTATAGACAAAAGTTATAGATATATTGTACTTTCTCTTAGCTATAAATTCTTCAGCTCTGACAAATGTTGTTTAAATTTAATCAATCGCTCCATGATTTCCTATGATCTTCAATATTATAAAATAATAATATTAAATTAAAGCCGAGCAAATGAGAGCTACTACATGATTATTATTTGTATATATTGCTATATCGATTATTATTTATTATTACTATTATATATTAATATTATATTATATATCAACGTTTTGGCTGCTTTTTTCAGCCATCTTCAAGATAATGAAAAATAAACAACTATAATAATTACAATTAATTTCTATTTTTTTACAAATAAAAGCGGATTTCAATAAACCTAAAGAAGAATAATTCTCCATTATGTGAACGCTTTTCTTAAACAATTTTATGGCTGGTAAGATCAATTTTACTAAGAAAAATGCATCTCAATTCTATTATAAAAAATCATCTTCACCGCAAATTATGTAAAAATTATTGTTAGATGTGTCCTCGTCAATGTCTAAAAATCATTTTTAGTCTTTCAATATTATTTAATTAACTCAGAATGCTATCGATACATAAATTTTACGTATACAAGGAAATAAATCACTCTTAATTAATGTAACAAAAATTTTGTTATACATTTCAAACTTTTTACTTAGTAAATATACTTAATAAATATTAAAATTTTCAATCTAGAGCTTTATTAACACAAATAACCTAATTAATTTATAAAAAGAAAAAGAAATAAATACACTTTATCAAATTCGAGTTTGAAGTTACAAAAACCATATGATGTATATTGTATGTTTTTTCTCATAACTAACAACACCTAAATAAAATTATTATGTAGTAGCACAAAATTACTTAAAAATTAAAATTATTTATCACGCTCTTTGTTTTAATACTGATCAATTAGTTCAAACTCATATATAACGAATAACTTTTAAAAACTTGTTTTTGCTTCTTCTTTTAGCATGACAAACTAAACTCCTAATGACCACTGAAGGCATAGGCGTTAAATCGCTCATTTATAGATAAAATTTGTGCATCGGTGGCATCCTAAAGTTAAGTGATAAATTTAATTAGATTAATATTAGTTACAATCAACTTGTACATTAATAATGTTTTATCATCTAATATATTTGTATTATATAAATATTTTAATATATAGGTACACTTCTAGAAACACTTCGATTTGACACGATCAAATTTATAAAAAAAAAGTTTCAGCGCCTTTCGGCAATCAACTAACGACTGAATAGTTAAAACGGTCGAAATTAATTAAGGAAGCGAGCCGTTCCGTGTGGTTTGCTAATCTAATTAAAAATGCACAGTAGAAATACAACTGTGACTACTGTGTGCAACATGCTCTTCCCACCTAATATTTCTGCAGATTTCTGTGCCGCTCCGGTTCTCGTCATGTCGCGAGAGATTCGTTCGCAGCTGCCGTCGGAATTTTTCTAGCTGGGTCTTATACCGAAGCGGGCCATGCGTTACGACGCCGCAGTAATTAAAAGTGCTCCCTCATTCCCTGTTCTCCATCCACACTGCTCCGTGGACAGTACGCGCCGACGGTTTTTAATTGAAAAAATTTCACGGCAAACTTTCTCATCAACTACAACTCGCGGTTTTCTCAATGCTTTCGCGACGGTCTCGATTAAAAGATCATACTCTGTCCCTTTGAGCAGCTGCATTCTCGTCTAATCGCAGATATTACATAATCTTGTTAATCAACAAGAATACCTAAAGAAATATCACGAGCACAATAAATCACCAATAAAAAAACGTTGAACCACTTGCACTGCGTTATTTTGTCGCATATTTGACTCCGAGTTAATTCTTCAGTTTCATTT
>Ga0157364_1003836_pt1 | contig 14761 bp, 13 predicted proteins | sample AttsexASBM2_FD_111476 | JGI IMG/M metagenome (GOLD analysis project Ga0157364, IMG submission 111476) | Fungus gardens microbial communities from leaf cutter ant in Ribeirão Preto, State of São Paulo, Brazil - Atta sexdens ASBM2 | ecosystem: Host-associated > Fungi > Mycelium > Unclassified ... | reverse complement strand
GAGCAATACCATAAAAAATTTTGACATTCTAGCAACCAGTTTGAATATCCTAATTACTTTGATAGTTCAATAAAAAAAATTATTTTCAGATTTTAGTTAAATTCTTAGGTATTTTAACAAAACTATCCTTTCTGTAAGTAGAACAGAGTTTTTATTTTTATCATTATGTTTTCTTATATAATGAAACATTAATTTATATGTAAGGAAATTTTAGAAAAAGAAGAAGCTTCATGTTATTATTATATTTTGTGAATAAATTATGTTTTGATACTTAACAATGCAAGACGACGCAGCGGGAGATCGAGCAGTTTAGAGAAACAACAAGAACGAACAGGGAAATCGTATAGCTGGAGAACGCCAAATAGAGAGGAAACATGATCCCCGAAAGCCACTTATGTATCTGCGAAGTCGCTCTAAGTAGCGTCAGGTATTAGCTTCCCTTGCTTAGATCCAAACAATGTTCTTTAGAAACGGGAGCAAGTTTACCCTTGAAGTGCGCGAAAGCGCGCACAGGCGTCTGTTTAGACGCGTCAGCCAAGGCTCCTTCCGCAGCTCTTGATTTCCGTGGCCGTCGGTGTACGCGAAATGGGATCCATTTCGCGATTTCCTGCGAACACGGCTCAAGGAGACGGCGGTACACGCCGCGTCGTACAACACAATGCCACGCGGCCCGTCGTGATGCCGTTGGCGCGCATCGTACATATCCCTCAACCAGTGGATGGATGCTGGTAAACGCGCCGTAAGTCAAGAGATACATCTCCCAGGTACACGCATGGAGCCGTTTAGGTTACAAAACAGGGGCAGTAATTAGCTCCCGGTGGCGCCGCGGCTCATCCTGTTTCGTCTGGTCTCTCTTCTTCGTCGCGTTCATCTTATGCTGATTCTTTATCTTCCTCCGGCTAAACGCAGTCGCGCGCATATTCACCGGGAATCATTCCCTTCTTTTTATCTCTCTCTCTCTCGCTCTCTCTGTCTCTCTCTCTCTCTCTCTCGCTCGCTTTCTTATTCTTTCTCTCTATTGCAATCCACCGCCCTCCTTTACTCTAAATGCTCGCGAAGCGGCGCAACCACTTTATACACTTCTTCGTTTATCTCGAGTAAACGCACGGCTGCTGCACGTTTTCTGTTTTCTTCTCGATGCTTCGCGCTTCTTGCCTTCCTCTTCGCGGATACGCAGACGGTGATATGGTTTCTGTTTGTGTCGCGATGCTATAAGACATCTGCTTTTCTCGATTTCTGTATGCTTCACCTGTTTTGTCGACTTGATATTATTCCCTGCTACTTTCGATGTCTCATATCCATCTTTACATATCTTGTTGTGTATCTTGTTATTTTCTCCATTATTATTCAGACGCTGATCCGTATGAAATTTAAATTAGAGGATTCTCCAACGTGTCCTACATACCTTCCTATTTATACGTATACCGTTTGTATGTAACGGAGTAGAGAGCGAGGGATTATAGATTACAGTGCAGCCTCGAGGATTTTTTAATCGATATAATGCGGTATCTTCGGACTACTCACATCCTTCGGGCGAAGTATCCTCCAATCGTCAGCAATAATCGGTTTTTCCGTGCTTGCTCGAGATCCGAAGCCTTCTACACGCATGCTACCCATTAACTTCTCCGCAACCGTTCCCGTTTCTTTCCGCTAAAGTCCGTCAAGTACGATTGCCTCTCGCGCGCTTCTTCCTCCTGCGTCCCTCCAGCCACGCTCAACTCGCGTCAGTTTTATAGCGTTTCTTTGGCAGCGCTGCAAGCAGCACCCGTTTTCTGCAACGGGATGCCCGGCAGGAAAGGAGAGAGAAAGAGAGATAAAGATTGTAAACACAGCCACGACCGCATTGAGCGGTCTCGAACAAACCGCGAGAGAGGAGCCTCGGTAATGCACACCGAGGTGCTCAATACGGTGGATCATGAAGTTACCTTGAACCTCCCATTGAACTCGCCATCAAATCATTGTCCATTTTGACGACTACATGCAGATTCCTTTTCGTCCCGTAAAATACACTTAACTGCATCGATGATGATCATTTTCATCTCACTCGCTTATGAGTCTCTCATATCTCGATCTTTCTTGCTACACACTTCGTTTTATCTTCGATTTCCACTTCGAGCAAGTTGGTTCAGAGCAAGTGGATTGCGCTTGCAAGGATTATTCCTGTGCAGGTTGACCCTGGATTCACCATCGTTGTGTGTCATATAAATCCTGTTTCACCGGCTGGCGCATTAGGATAATGAACCTCATTATCTGCCACCGGGTAATACTGCGAATCATTCGGTGACTCGCGTCTAACGATTGCACCGCCCGTAGAACTGCGATAGAGCGGCGATAATTGAATCTCGCCTCGATGAGCGAGTACTCCATTCAGAAGGAAGAAAAAAGAAAAGGTAAGAAACGGATAGGAAGAAAAAGGACGTGTATCTCTCTCTCTCTCTCTCTTTCTCTCGTGATTGTACTTGTACTTGACGTTTTTCTTTCTATCAGCGTAATTCGATGTTTCGATCGTTTTCTCGTATAAGAAAGAGAGATATGACGCGACCGTTCGTACGGTTTAACCTTCCGTTTGTCATGATGCGCGACGCAGTTTTTCATCGAAGATGCTCGACCGCAGAAAGGCGTCAAGAAGATATAAGTGGCCACTCGTCATAAGAAACTCGCGTATGTATTGGTGCATATGTATGTCTCTGTTGCGGCATCGACAAGTCCATCGGACTCAACGCAATCATATATGCACGTGCGCGTACCGTTACTCGCTGCGTAGTTCTTTAGATATACGCGTTCGATCCTCATCGGGGAAATGGACCCACCGATAACGCGTATCGATTTCAAATGATTCAGTGGTTGCAACTGATACCTTATATAAAGAAATCGTATTCAATACCAATGAAAACTGGTTTCGTAGTACGTATACATAGTAGCAACGCACTGGCTTTTCCGTTTAAGTATGTAACCTAATCGTAAATTGTTTCGGAACGATTCAGATAAGTAGAAAATTAATCAAATATTAGTAACATATCCATCTTGTACGTTGTTAATTGATTAATTTATGTAAGAAATCTACGATATTATACATTTGTGGAAGTTCCATCATAATTTTTATTTAGCATATATTTTATTAATATATATTTTATTAATGTTTACTTAATTATTTATGTGACAAGAATTTAGTTATCGTATTAATGTAGTATGTTAATTTAGTGTCTACCTTCAAATGTGTGCATGTGCATTTATCAAAGCCTGTTACATATGAGACAGTAAAACCATCATCCATCATTCGATGACAAGACAACAGACAGCAAAATAAAAATCTTAGGAAAAGAGTAACTCATGACAGCATCTACATCGGGGATATAAGATCGCCCTGTACGAATCGATTTCTTGATCGTTCCAACGTCCAACCGAAAACCTCTGCTACCGGTAGTCACGTCGCATCGCTGTGGCGATAAAAAAGGAGATTGGACAGTGATAACGGAAGGTTCGAGCGACGAAAGAGAGAGGCTCGGAAGGGAAAACAGTGATGGGACGAGCGAGAGAACTCGTGAAAGAGGAAGAAGAAGAACAGAAGAGGGGGCGAGAGAAAAAAAGAGGAATAGCCCTACGGTCGGCGTCACGCTGTCGGGTGCATCGGTTTCGCCTTCCCTCCACAACCCTCGACACTCCATCCGTGTACACTGACATATACATACATATATATGCGTACGCACCCAATATTGCGAAGCGCAGCGTGAAGGGACACGCTGATGTTCGTGCGTGTCAGATAATTGTATGTAATTGCCGAGCAGGATAATTAGCGATCAACAATAAGCCTCTTTTCTTCCTCCCCCATTTCACTTGCTCTCTTTCTCTCTCTCTATCCATTTTTTTTTCTTTCTCTGTGCATCTCTCTCTCTCTCTCTCTCTCTCTCTCGCGTTTTGTCTCTACAAACCGTCTCTCTCTATCATTCACTCTTATGTCCTGCTGCCACGCTGATAGGGCTGCTGTTGTCATAGTATACGTGCACATGAGAAACCATACGAGGTGCATGCGCGTATGTGTATCGTATATGCGCTGATTTAACGTGTATTTAATGTGCATCTCTACAAGACGTATAGTTGTGAGCGCAATGCGTAGCGCGTCCACATCTATGAGAGACGCGCGATGCGATGGCTCATCTTCTACGGCATCAAGAGGAATAGAGAGGCGTGGTGCGAGGTACGGTAGCCCACAGGGGCGATCGGGGATGTTGCTAATAATATGCTACGCGAGTTGGCGCGTTACTCGCGCTACCAAACAGCGCGCAGCCGGGAAGATCGAAATGGGAGCTACTGGGAGCGCGTTCGAGATAGATGAGAGGATTCAAGAGGAAGGAGGAAAGAGACAGAGAGTGGGATCGCGCGCGCGAGAGATTCCCCCACAATGATGCGCTTCGATCGAGCGAGGACGAGCAGCACGACTTCGAGCTTTGACCGAGCCTCCCGATGCACGTCTCCGCCTCTGACGTACGTATAATAGGGTTCCGTTGGAGCTTCGCGAAATTGGAATCTGGCGAATGCTTGTGCGCTACTCAACCGTCGTCTAAGTACGCACTGGTTGTCGATTATTGCGATGGCCATGTCGCACCCGACGTGCATTTACGGCGTTTCATGTCAATTCTATAACGTGCTATGCGATATTTTATATATATATATTTTATATATTTTTAACAACTTGATTTGAATATTACGTATAATTTACGTTATTTTTCTTTTCTTTCTAACAGTGTGATAAGAAAATTATTCTTTCATAAAATAAAAATGTGTTGGTAAAATAAAAACGAAACTACACGGAGAAAGAATGATTTTGCTAAAGTAAGGACTGTCCAAGAAAAAACCTTCCCACACAAAAACTCACATATCCTCCAAATCACTTGACCGATTTTCAAAAGCAAACCCATTTTAGAAACGTCTTTTAATTACAATTAAAACTATATTTTAAAAAATTCTTAAAAACTACTTTCGACAAAAATTTTTAATTTTTTCTGGAATTCCCTCCATCATACTTTTTATGGTGAACTCGGTCACTTCCTCTTTCTTCGCTGTTTTTGGATTCTGAAAACTCTTTTTCCTTCTAGATCCTTCTTTACGGTTGATAGTCAAGTCTTCCTTGAAACGCCTAATGACTATTGACACCGTTTTCCTGCAAATTTCCGCCTCCCGCGCTATTTTGATGAAACTCCACTCCGAGTGTTCTTGAAAAATTTTGATTATAGATTTGCGTGTTTCTACTTCACTTGCCATTTTGCAACTGAGAACAAAGCGATTACGAAACTAACTGTTTTAATCGTTTCTTACATTCATTGCAAAGTCTATTAAATTAAAAAATTGTTTTTTTTTTAAGTGATTTGGAGGATATGTGAGTTTTTGTGTGGGAAGATTTTTTTCTTGGACAGTCCTTAAAATAAAAATTTAACTATACGCGAATCTGAGGAAAATATAATTATATTGGAGCATCAAAATAATTATATAAGACGCTCGAAATGGTTGCTTAGAATGTCAAAACTGATTAGCATTGCTCATTATACTTGAGATTTTTACATAATTATTTTGATAATCCAATAAAATTATTTTCAGATCGATTAAGGTAAATTTTTAGATACTTCAGCAAAATCGTTTTTCTATATAATATCGCTCAGGAGCATCTTGCCTACTATGATTGCAAATCCCCATGGATTATAAGAGTACATAGTTTAGACTAAGACTATGTACTAAGACTATATCTCTAAACTATCATAGAGTTAATCCTAAAGCGACTAATCACAATGATAATAGATTTGCTCTAGTGGACACGCGTCTCGCGTTTGCTAGGCATTACTGTTCGCACGTGACTAATCTCCATCGAGATCCTGTATTGACAAATCGAGAGCCCAAGATTTTTTTTTCTTTAACAGCGGCGAACCAATGGAGCGCACGACTGTGGTGGGACACGTCATGGGAGTGCACAGGTGTGCGACTCAATCGTCTAATTACGCGAACGGACATTATGGCACGTCGCCGTTTAAGACGTTCCGCGTCACGATCGCTATCTCAGCAAATTACAACTCGATTTGAATGACATCGATATTCCGTATGTACGACGGTATAAAATCCGACGCTATGATTAAAAAGACTATGAGGTTCATAAATTGAGATAGATTTGACTAAAGCTGGCAACATAGGGGAAGATTTATGTAGTGCGAAATTTAGTCTCGGGTGAAGTCAAATTTCGTATGCACAGTGACAAATACGTTCTACGCTGAATTTCAAATGAATTTATCACGAGTGTCGACTTGTAGACGGTGGAACTCAAGCGTAGTGTAAAAAGACCAGAATCCTAAGATGCATAATGCATTGTTGATTTTTGCAAAATATGAGGAGAGCTATTTCAATTGAAAGTACGTTTAATATTCCCTTTAATATTTTTGTTCATAACGGAAACAATATACAAATCTATTTACTTTTTTATTAATTTTAGAAGAACATTTCTTATTTTTCTTTTACTTATAGGCTTAAACATTTTATATACATAGTAAAAAAGATTCTCGAATTTCTGTTACATTCGATGTATTCCGAAGATTATTTTGAATCTCGACGATCAGCATGATGGAAAAGCTATGTCAGCAAAGTTGACAGCATCAAGGACTCCGTGACAGTAAAAGGATTTCATCCTGATCGAATTGCGACCTAGCAACTTTTTCAGCCGGATCGGCAAAAGCGTGGGTGTCAGAAATAGAAGACGCGAATTAGGTACCCAATCTATGCAGAAAAGAAAAACGAAAGAAGCAAACCGATGGTTTGTTAAACTTATCTCTCTTCTCTCTCTCTCTCTCTCTCTCTCTCTCTCTCTCTCTCCTGATTCTCTACCCGTAGGCGAAAAACAAAGTCAGGAAAGTTACGGCAAAATGCAAGCAACACGAAACGAGGGTCAAAATCCTTGCGCTTCGAAGGATGCTGCTGTTGGTGCTGCCGTTGCGGCTCGCGAGGGACAGGAGGAGCAGGAGAAGTGAGAGGTAAGAGAAGGCGAGAGGGCGAACGGAAAGAAACAGAGACACCTGATGAGAAAAGGAGAAGCGCAGAAGAGAGAAACGGGAGAGAAAGAAAAAGAGTGCGAGACGCAAAGGGTGTGCAAAGGGGAAAAGCAATGCGAGAAAGAGAGAAAGAGAAAGAAAGGGGAGAGAGAGAGAGAGAGAGAGAGAGAGAGACTCACCTAGCGGGAGACGCAAAGGAGGCAGCGCAAGAAGGGAAACGAGAGAGGAGAGTAAGGCTACTGCGCGTTAGCTGTGCCTGTAGTACTCTACCTCCGCGGCCTCTGCCACCTCCACCTCTCGACCGGCTCACCTGAAGACAAGTTACCCCGCAATAAAAACACCGAGAAAATTATATGCCTCCCGGCCGCGCGCGCCAACAGTGAACGCCGAGCAAAAGGACCACTTGGCTTTCCTACTAACGCGGGGAAAAGGAGAGCAGAGGACAGCGATGTCGAGGTAACAGGCAGGCGGAGGAAGAGGCGACGAGGAGAGCGAGAACGATCGAAGTGGACGCGCGAAGGAAAGAAGATGACTCCCGCGAGGAGGGAAAAAAGCGCAGAGGTTTGCCAGGAGAGGATGAAGGAGGAGATAAAGGGAGATTGCGAAGGGAAGAGAAGAGAAGAAGAGAGAAAGAACGAAAGAACGAGAGAGAGAGAGAGAGAGAGAGAGAGAGAGAGAGAGAGACTTCTCTTGGGCCTAAGGCTGCCAAGAAGCCGTTGAAGAAGACTGCATAAAGAAAGACGCCGTGCATCGCTACGGAAGCCTCGATCGAGCCACTAAGGCCGTCGCCTCTAAATACAGGGTGCTCACCGCGTAACGCGGGTTTCGAAAGCAGTTCATTGTGCCGAAGACAGTGTGCCGAAAGATGTCCGGCGTGATTTTAATAATACTTTTTTTCTTTTTTTATTGCGTATCGTAAGAATAATAGATGATGAATCTCAGGGTTTTAATTTTTAGGGGGGGTTTAATTTTTAAAAATTACACATATATATATAATATCTGTATATAAAATATATTTAATTTTTTTTTAATTGAAAATGAAGAAATTTGAATATTTTTTTATATCATAGTTTTTGTTATTTTTCGAAAATATAATAGAGTTTAATATATTGTATTTCTTAATAATCGTTTATCAATTATAAACTCCTCGGTAATTCTCGAAGAGTTGGCGGTTCGTATTCCGAATAAAATTCAGGGCAGTAACAATCTTTCGTGACGAAGGGAGACGATATCGAGCGTGGCGAATGAACGGAAGGAGGACAACAACACAACAGACCAGTCCGACCAGCTGATGAGCCGGTTCTCCGATATACTTTGTTTCGTTTTATTTTCTTCCTCGGTACCCTTTTTATTGCTAAGGTTCTGGTCCGAGAGGGACCTCGATCTTCTCCAGTATATTTATACCCGACTCTCACTGGTCCCTCCTCCTGGTCTCTCGCTGTGGCATATATATGTATATCCCCCCAGTTCCGAATTTAAGGGCCTCAAGTCCTTGCGTACGGTATACCCCGCAGGAGACTGCGTATACACGCGTCTCGGTTTAACGAGCTTTTTATATATTTTCAAGTGGACGACAATCAAGCCTCGTCGTGCGCCTCGCGCGTGACGTGGAAGGAAATGTATCGCCGTGATGCGATAAAGCGTCCGTAATATTTCAGCAGCGTTCCTGCTTATAATAACGTCGAGATATATCGCCATGTATTTATGGAAATTACAAAAATTATCCTGACATTTTTGCATTAACAGTTTTGTTCACGAATCTGTGGAACATGCCGAACCGTATTTCATATGTAATATTTATTTAATTATTTAACATAATTATTTAACATAAAACAGATTAACATTTACATCTTCCCACTGATTATAAAGCGACATAAATTAAATGTTGACGTGCATGCGAGGTGCATTTATTTATATTATTTATATTTATATTACAGCTCAAGGAAATCAAGCTATCCCGATTATACGAGAACTGCAAAATAAATTTCATTAAACGTAGATATACATACATACATACATACATATATATATATATATATATATATATATGTGTGTGTATATTCATGACGAGATGGATATTATTCAAACCTAGTTCAAAGAATGACAAATAAAAAATAAAAAGAACTTAAAGACTTCGTTTAAGACTAATAAAAAAATTTCCCTTCGAAACGCCGCATCGATTCCGCGTCGATTCTGCGTCGCCGCAGTGATCGATGTCCTGATATCACCGACCAGGCAATGAGATCATTGCCTGGAATAAACTAGAAGCAATAATTTTATGCCATTGTGCGTGCATCGAGGAACACCCTCACGCTCCATCGTGCTTCGGCGCACGGTTGCGCAACGATTTATTTTCCACAGTAATATGCAATATAGCGCGTAGCTGTAGTACAACTGGCCTTGGATAAGATAGGCATTGCACGACGGCATAATGTACGTTGGCGCGGCACGGAGCGGCCAGCTGCATGCTGGAAAGCCCTGCATCATCGTTGTCGTCGTCATTGCGCGGCATCAACCTCTTCTTCGTCCTCTTCATCGAACGCTACCGTTATTCCGGTGAAATGGACCAATGTCGAACGAATACGATCTCAGCAGCTCCGTTCTCTTATTAGAGATGTTATCTTTATATTAATCCAAGTCAGACACGAGATATAAAACGCGGAGATGATGCTTTGTACATAGATTTAGAGACGTAAATGACGACATTATTCAAACACCGTCCAACATCGTTATTCAGTGTCCACTTTCTGGAAGAAAGAGATAAAAACAGTTCACTATAAAAACGATAATAAATTCAAGGTCATCGTTATTCCCACCGATTATTTACGACATTCAAAGAGAAAGCAAAAGAGATAGAGCACTATCTACAACCTACAGATTTAGCACCTTGATCCGACTAACTAACGTTTAACCAACTTGGTAGTGCAATCAGGAATTATGGTAAGGGTCCATCGTCGCTATGTCAACGGAGGAAGCAGTTGGAGTAACCTTCAAAGCGCGGTCGGATCGACATGACAATGCCCTGCCCGCGCCACTCTATGTACTTACCATTCGGTATCCAGAAACTACTGTTTGCCTCGCTAATTAGACACGTAGTACGTAGTACGCGCTCTGGTCATGTATATATTCGTGAGAGGGAAAGTGGAAGGATAGAGGGTTAGAGGAAGAGGGAGGGAGGGAGAGAGAGAGAGAGAGAGAGAGAGAGAGAGAGAAGGAGGGAGGGAGGGAGAACGTGTGAGAGACAGATCGAAACGCGATGTACGTCTCCCTACTGGAATACGTACTGGTGTTCGAACATGTACGTTGGATATTGATCCAGGTACCTGGCTACATAGATCACGCCAAACACCATGGATAACCGCTGGGACGCTCCAAGATTACCTTGGTCCACTGCCTTACTGCTCCTGGATTGGCGAACGCACCCACAACTCCGCACCGGCTGAGTACTCCTCAAGACCTGTTATCAAAACTGGTACATCCTACGCGATATATGACGATAATGCCCGGTAGTGCCCGACGCGACAACAAACATCGCCTCTCCGTACATATGTGCTCCGTAATAAGTCGATTTGTAATCAGAAGGGAATCGGTGGAGACGGTGGTAATTGCGATCCAATACACGTCCTTTAGCTAATTCTGGAGTACAGGATCGGAAAATTGAGTGTCTCGGTTATATCTCCCTATCTCTCGAGCAATAAGCGTTTAACGAATATGCATTGTAAGATTTACTATCTTTTACTAAGAATTTTAGCACGCGAAAATATTCTTTGACTAAAGAGACGTAAGCAAAAAAGCTTTTATATTCCAGAGATTGGATTATTTAATATGTCAATTAATATGTTGATAATCTATAATGTGATCAAAGATATAGCATGATAGACGGCGATAATATCATGTTGATCTTGTTTCCTCAACAAACATTCGCGTTGGTGTGCTATTACCAATCGATTTGCAATTAGCAGAGATGTTAGGATGATTCAGTGTGCACAGTCGCGCTAATTCTCTGTCATGTTAGGGAGCGTTCTGTATTTGTTTTAGCCAAACTGCATAAGCTCCATTATAGATTATCGACTTCTTGACTCCTGTAAATCCCGGATATCCTTGAATTACGGTTAAAATTACACAACATTATTATAAGGCATTATTATGGCAATTCCTGCTACGATGGGAATCTTTGTTTCTTTCTTGTTAAGGACGCGCATGAATGTTATTAGCGTAAAAGCAGATATGTACGTGTTGCGCAATTAGCTCTCTGATTCATCGAGTAAATCTCGGATTCGCGGTGCAGACGTCAGTAAGTACACTTTTGGTAAATGCCTGCGTGAGAGCGTTCGTGCGTGCGATGCATTTTAGACACCTGCGTATCATAAAATTGACGATGAGTCTTTCTTCTTCCGTGAGAATGGAAAACAGTCATCGCGTAAGAATCGTCTCATCTCGGTAATCGTGAACATCTGAGTGCATGAATGTTGTTTCCACAAAAGGTTATAATGAGACGTTATTAGAACCTTTCGTAAATCTCCGATTGACGTCACTTTCAAATTCCTCATTTTCATTCTGCATCACTCGATTCAATTCACTGTCTCATTACATTGTGATTATTCGTTTACTTTTCACAAAATTACAGCCTTTTTTAATATGATCTAATTATAATATAACAATTTCCAGTAAAGGAGAATTTTTTAAATATGATAACCTTTTTCACGACTTATTTAATTATTTAACGAAAACTGTCAACATATACATACAAACTTTCGTACTAAAAGGTCGCTTTTGACACGTGCTAACGAAACATTACAGTCGGCTCAGGCTATTTCTTCGCACAGGCCATAAACCAAACAACTACCGTCGAAAAACGTGACGAACATAAAAAAATGTATTAACACTCGCGGTCATAGAACTTTACAAATATATATCTTCGAGGGGCATCACCCATGTGAATCGGTCGCTTGACAGGTATCGATTTATGGAATCTCTTCTTATTTTTCACGTGCAACATTATTACAACGAAAGGTTACGCTTCACCGATCGACGCAGAGTGTCATGTGACGAAGGACGTAATAAACGTGAAGAGAACTTCCAGTTACGAGCATAAAAAGAACATTAATGCGCCCGTAGAAATTTACAAGTATGTTCTTTGTAGAGCGCCAATAGAGCAACACTTTTCTTTGTCAGTCACTCGTCTGACAGGCATCGATTTACAAAAAAAGAGGGGAAGGAGTTACACCCGTTAAGCGGCCGTTAGAACGTCCAACGATCAATTTTTTAATGTGCCTTACAAAGTTGTCCATAAAACGACCGGCTGCTAACGTTAATGGTGTCTCAACGGGGCGCAGGTTTAAGACTTCTCGTAAGTTTACTTTCGGGTCGGTGTAATTTTGTATTCCCGTACGGAAACGTAGACATATGCTGAGGTCATCCCGTGATACGTACGCGTATTTCGCGCGTTCGATTTATCATCACTTATTTTAAGACTTTATAATAATTCGCAGATATAATTCGGATTCAATTGCGCATCTTTTAGAATAATTGAACTTTGCGCCATATTTTTGAAATATAATCCTCTTACGCAAGTTTCTGTTCTCGACAAAATAGGAATAGATGTAATCTTTCAACAACGCACTGCAATTTTTTTCCGCGTTTATTTCGTTCCTCGCTTTTTTCTTTTTTGTAATTTTGTCCTTTTGTGGATGGCACGAGACAGAACAGTACCAGCTGACGAGGGTCTCGAACTTCGGCCTTTTCTCGAATTTCTTCCAGCCGCGGTCGCTTGCCCTCTCTGGAAGCTCCTTCGCCCCCGAGACGCGTGATTTATTTTCACTGGCACCGCGCGACACGTGTTGCCTCGTAACACGTGGCTGTGCTTACATTTCGTAGCTGCGTGTACGCGGCACGTACGCACTCATGCACGCACGCACGCGTGCATCGACCGCATGTTATCTCAATGTCACGCCACGTATTGTTTTAAGGTCATCTCCTGAACCTGCATTGAACGAGTAGCAACTTGAATTGTTATTTCGAGAAAGAATAACTCTTAGATGAAGAAACAGTGCTACTGTTGTAAAATAGAAGTCGGAAGTCGCGTGACGCGACGAATTTTTCGCAAATCATCATCTATGTGTATCTGATAATTCTCACAATACAGGGGATAAATGATATGTAGCAGTAATTCATCGCGTGAATGATAATGTCATAGATCATCATCTTGAGAGACGATAACACACAACAAAGACGCGGATCTAAAAAAAAAAAAAAACGCGGAGTCTCTCTGTCTCCCAGCGGTGTTTTAATTAAAAAATTATATATCCTTCGATCGGTAATCGGTACAATTTTCCCCGTCGAGCTATGCATAATGTCGGGCCATTACGGCTCCTTAATCGCTGGCAATCGCAGTCGCCGCGCACTATCAGCGGTTAGATCGATCACCAGTCGCGCCGGCGACTTTCAGATATATCGCGTCGCATTGTATTGCATCGCATCGCATCGCATCGTGGAGACGCATTGTCTCCGCGCGCGCACGACGCGACTCGATGCCATTAGCGTCGTTAATCATAGAGCTTACGGGCACATTTCGCGCGATGGGGAGAGAGAGAGAGAGAGAGAGAGAAGTAGAGATCCAGAAATACACGCGTGAGCCTCGCCAGGGATCCTTGAACGAGACACCTTAACGATCGATCGAAAAGGCCGTTACGCGACGTGCAATTAGAGATGAGATTACGAAAGGGAATACCTCCTATTCATTAGAATTCTCGCCAGCCAGAGAGCGCACTGTCTCTCGCTAAGAGAGTTCGCTCACGAGATCATCATCGTCGTCGTCGTCGTCGTCGTCGATGATCTAAACTTGGCCTTGCTTCTTCTCCCTTTACTCCGATCGCCGCTGTCTCTTCAAGAGACAGAATGAAAGATAGATAGAGAAAGAGAGGTAAGAGTTAATTCCAAGATTACAGGTTGTCCGAGTCTCGCGCTACGATAACCGTCGCGCAACTGCAACGTTCTCGGGATGCAACGTACTTTTTCTTGATGAAGAGGCGTTGAGAGGAGTCCACTTCTTCGATCCGTTGGTAATACAAACACGATTGACCATGACACCGTAACCTTACCCAATCCCTCTGATTGCTTCTTCCGACGGCGGCGATTAGAATCATTAGCTATCTCGTGTCATTAGTATTATTGTGCTCGCGACAATAATAACTTTGTGCGCCGTTTGCATAATGACGTGCAATTATTTATCTGGAGTGCGTTGAAAATGATAAACAAAAAAAGAGAAGAGAAAGAAAGAAAGATTCGGATGATATTTTCTAGGTTTGATGATTGATTGTGCACTCGTGCATTGTATCGTGAATAAATAATAGAGCGAACATAAAAAAATATATAGAGCAACGATCTTATCCAACTACGAAAGTAATTTTAGCTAGATATTAATATATTTTTTACTCTCAATATCATAATTTTACAGTTATTTAGATATAAATGCATATTGCACTGATTGTGAAAGAAAAGTATTTGATATTTGTGACTATAATTACATTGTATATAAAATAATTGTGATATAGAAACTCCATTCTTATGATTATTGCTGCTATAATGTTAGTAATAATAATTATATTTATAATTTCTATCAAAGAATATATTAGTTGGCACTGAAAATGATTATAAATTATAGTTAAATTGTAGTAATTATAAATATTTTTGAGTGTATATTAAAACTATTATCAATTATTAAACGTAGTATGATT
>Ga0157364_1003835_pt1 | contig 14762 bp, 6 predicted proteins | sample AttsexASBM2_FD_111476 | JGI IMG/M metagenome (GOLD analysis project Ga0157364, IMG submission 111476) | Fungus gardens microbial communities from leaf cutter ant in Ribeirão Preto, State of São Paulo, Brazil - Atta sexdens ASBM2 | ecosystem: Host-associated > Fungi > Mycelium > Unclassified ... | reverse complement strand
AGACATACAAAATGATAATATTATTTTTTGATAGATAAATTATTATTAGTACTATCACAAAATATCATTTATTATTAACAAATAATTTTTTTCATCAGTAGGGAAATTCTTGATTCATTCTGTATAATTTACTTTCATATTAATGACAAGACTTTATAGCACACAGACAGTCATAAATAGTTTGCGCGATGGTTGACGGCATGTTTATGCGATGATAGTGAAAGATACTCGGCGTGTCATTGCGTGAAAGTTAACGATAATACTTTCCATGGGAAAATTCACCGATGCGGTAAGTCTACGCTACAATTAACAGGATTAGCTGGAATCAAAGAGATCTTTGCGCTTCAAGGAACGATCGGAGGGTGAAGCTGCACAGTGTCGTTTTATCAGCTATATAAAAGGCCAAGTTTCATTCCCGCTTGGATGACTGGGAGATTAACCCGTTGATCTTTTTAGTTGACAGCTTTTTCCATCAAAAATCCCCATGATATGCATTTATTTTCGCAACTCTCACTAATAATCTCACGAAACAGATATTTTAGTAATATTTTTTTTAATTGATATTAATTTCTTTAAATTGATAACAATATTATATATAAGAAAAAGCGAATATTTCTTTTTAATTAAATTTATTAATCCGCAAAATTTTTAATTTTTTTCTAAAATATTTAAAAATTAAGAATAAATTGCTTGGAAAAAATGGCTTGGAATTTAACAAAAGTAACATTTTCCAGTTGTTCAAACAATAAATTTTATATTAACAATCGATTGCATTATAATATTTCTTTGAAATAAGAATCATACTCTATTCATATCGATTAATAGTCACGGTGCACATGCCGTGGCGCGAAAGCGACAGGTTTTTTAACACGGAAAAAACCCCGGCCACGGTTAGTAGGTAAATCGCGCGGATACATCGCCCTCGTTGACTTATCGGTTTCCTTTTGCCTACCACCGCTTGTTAGTCGACGAAGTGTTGAAAGAACACCGGAATGCGATGTGCAAACATCATGACGCCCGCGCGAGTCGAGCGAGAATGCAATTGCATTCAAGTCGCGCGACGTTGACGTTGACAAGCGGAAAAGTTTACGTCTGTATAACATTGGTCAATGTGTTTATGTAAAATAAATATTTTCACATTTTTTTATATTTTTTCCAGCAAGTAAGAAATTTATTAATTTCATAAGAAAGACATCAAAGGAAATCCGAGCATTTCAATTATGTAATGACATTCTTTGATTCTTATCGAAAAGATATAAAGCTCTCTCTCTCTCTCTCTCTCTCTCCCTCCCTCTTTCTGTAGTAGTATCTTAATAAATATAAAATACATTTGTATACAAATATAATAAAAATTTCCTTTGTTTTATCACGGGTATATTATAAAAATTTATTTAATACTTTCAATATAAAATAATTTTGTTATAATTTAAAAGGAAAAAGAAATTTTTTTAAAACAAAGAAAAATTGTTAACATAACTTTTGTTAAAGATATGAGTTAATATCTCTTTTTGTGTTGTTTATAGTTCTGTAGGGATGACTGATTCACACATTCTGATTAGAAATTTATCCAAGGAATTTAGCAAGTCCTATTCAGATTGATCTTATTTCGTTATCAGGTCTTGATAAGGATCTGATAAGAACTTTATCAGGTTTTGATAAGGATCTTATCAGGTTCTCATCAGGATATAATACACCTCGGAGGATTCGATTACTGTGCTGCGTTACATGACTGATCAAAATCACTGGAAAAAAAAATTTCTAAGTCGGGAATTGTTCAAATGCTATTAATTTAGCATCACATTCCAAAAGAAGCAAAAAAACATATATTTCAGAAGTCCAAGAGATATAGTATCTGAAGGAACTTTATAATCTCTAGGAGAATATTCAAATAGGAGGATATTCGTCTTACCTTATAGAACTTGTGGATGTTTTCTTCTTACGAACAACTCGTTCATCTCGTGACGTGACTACGTATTAGAAACGAGGTCAAACGAAAATCTTCTTAGGTATACCTTCAGGATTATTTTAGGTCAACCAAACTAGGTCCTTATAACATACAACCTTACAAAGATCATACTCAAACCTGATGAACTTTATTAAGTGTATCTTATTTAGAATTATTTTACGTTAATCAAATCAGGTCTTTCTAACGTATAAGGTTAACCTAACACAAATTCTAGTCGGGGTTTAGAGTTTACTGAATTCATGGACTCGAGCTTAAACACTGTGGATACTTACATACATTTACATTGTGCACATCTACTTACATACATTTTTTTGCGTGTGACAAATATTTAAGGAAAAGTAGTAGCAAAATAAAATCTAATTTAAAAATAAGAAGAAAATTAAGAAGAAAAAGAATAAGAACAAAATATCTATATATATACGTATTCGCTATAGGAGCAGGATAGAAAAGCAGATAGCAAAAATTAATTTTTTATTTGTATTTTTTAATAGAAAAAAGAAATGTCGCTCGCTTTACATCAAAGACGCATACTCGCACAAAAAATGCGTAAAATGCATAGAAACGAGGCGCTTGTATCTGCATTTCAAAGGACTGAGAGGGGAAGTCGTTTTGGACGAGCGATGACTACATATATACGTGTGTACACGTGTTTCTTAAGACGATTGCTGTTTTGCATGCTTAGATGGGACGTTAACGTTAATATTCGTAAAGCGTGTATCTATGACATACAACACACGTTATCTTCACTGACAATATGGATCCCAATGTGTTTTTGGTGAAAGTTTCCGTAACAGCTATTATTCAACCATAAAATATTTTGAGGAATTATTTTAGAATACTTATTAAATAGAAAGAATTTATTAGCGTAAATTTTTCGAAGAAAGAAATCTTGTTTTTTTTCTGAATCATTGAGCTTTCTATTGCTTGTTGCAATTCCCAAAATTGAGCTATAAATTTGATTCCAACCAATAAATTAAGGAGATCTCTCGGATTAATATCGGATACCACGTTTCTCACGGAAAAATTGAAATTTTTCACCGAAAGTAATAGGTTCGATATCGATGAGTGAAAATGGAATGAGAAATTCCGATGGTATCGCGTGTCACCTCCGTTTCCGGTAAATTGGAAGCTTACGATGATATATAGGGATATCCGATGACATTCCTCGGTAGTGCGAATGAAGGAGGGAACAAATGGACGTAGGGAAAATACGTGTCTGCCACATCATCTGTCCCTTGCGCTTAATTAATAAAGTTACCCTAATGCAATATATGACGTACCGTGTCGCATGCTATCGTTAGGAAGGCTTTGTTGATCGTGAGCGAAGGGATTTCAAAGGCTCGCCATTAGAGCTTTTCTCTGAATTTTTTATATCCCTGGTGACATTACAATTGTACCCTGGACATCCAAAAATGGACAACAGAAAATGGACGAGTCTAAATATTTTTAAAGTCCATTTATTTTTAAAGAAAGACGCAGTGTCAATTTCTCCATTTAGCGAAGTTCGATTTAAACCACTCTGTAACAAGTACATTGCCCGTAATCAGCTGTGCGTGGGAAACGTTGTATCGTTGTAGGTGAAATTAATGTTCCGCACGCGTAAGCGCGAAACTACGTGAGTTCATGCTGCAGAATTCAAATTGAGATTGTCCTCTTTGACGCGAGCTCGACCGAGCCGAGCCACATTTGCATTTATAGACTCTGGAAGGATCGCACCAGCGCCTAATGAAACAAAATGCTATGCGAAATGTCGATGCGAACGATGTCGTCTCCAATTAACGTAATTAACGTAACGCCTCATGTAAACTCGTGTTTCTATTTCGATTGGATGTATCACAACGCACCCAATGTAATAAATAATATTTGTATATCATATCTTTCCTTGGATGCTTCGCCCAGTGACAATAAAAAAATATATTTTTACATAATGAAAATATATATTTGTCTAATTCCTATGTTTAAATCTGTTAAGATTCTCAAATGCTCATTTTTGATGTTAGTGATCTGTACTAATTTCGAAAGTGTCTTCATATAAACTTTTAACAAGTATGCACGCTAACTTTCATTGTAATGATATGATAGAGACGATATTTAACAAGCCACTCAGCCAATAAATCAAAATTTCAAACTTTCTTTCGAATTATTCGAAGGAAATGCAATGTTATATATTCGTCAAATGAATCGCGGAATTAATTAATCGACGTTCGTTTTTATCCTTTACACGACTGGAATTCCGAAGCGTTGCAGTCGGAGATTGAATGCGTTTAGAAAGCCGAACGTAAAGTACGCTTATACTTCACGCAGATCATTCGAGAATTAAGCGCAACGTTAAATTGAAGTGGTGATTAAATATCACGACCAACGCGTGCGTTTTATGCTCAGATATTCGTCGACAGGCAATCATTAGCCGTGGAACGAATGTTTGCTGCGCCGATGCCGTCAATCGGCATTATCGGACTTCCGACGGTGATTTGTTTGTTGTACTGATGTTGAACCGTTTATGGTGGCTGGTCTTCCATCGATCGGATCGTCAAACACACCGCTTTCTCGGCCACGCGTTGTCTGCCACGTGTAAATAATCCGTCAATGACAAACATGCAAATACGTAATGCTATCCGACTATCGCTAGCGAATGAAAATCGTAGAGTAATTCTTAATGCTATTTTTTTCGTTATATCTTATAGGTATTTTTCATTATAAAAAATAATAGTGTTAAAAATAATAGTCTAATTTTCGCCATGTTGGTGAAATAATTAATATATAAAATTAATATATATAATAAATTATATAGTTAATAGAAATAATAAATTATATAGTTAAATTCACATCATATTGATATTAATATTAACATGATGTGTTAATATTAATATGATGTGAATTTAACACCATGGATTTTAAATCTACACCATGATATGAATACCAGGTGTTTGGATTAAAGTTACACTAATATTTTTTATCTGAATTATCTTTTAAAGGCACTGCAAAGTCCGATCTCTTCATGTTTATATCTTAGTTTATATTGAGCAAAATTGGAGTTTTTTTTACGACAAACATTGATGCCAAATTAATTAAAGAATATGCGTATGAGAGAGAAAGTGAGTCGGGCTTTGCAGTTCCTTAACTATAGATTATTAAGGCTTATTATAAAAGTAAAAGACAGAAATTTCGATGAGTGATGATAATTTCAGTTCCAATTATAAAACGATAATCATGTTCCGTAAAAGTCGATATCGAAATTGTTTATCTAGAAATCGAAAATCTAATAATTCTTAGCAAGATTATAAGTATACTCTGATTTTTACATTATTAATATTTATAACAGTCAATAGTAACATGATTTTTTGATTATTATATTTCCTGTTTTAATCAACATTCCGCTTAGAACTAAGTTAATTATATCCAGTTATGTGTTTCTCTGATTTCGGGTTAAGCAGCACCTGTTAAGTCCAACTAATACCTCCAGCTTATATGTGAAAATTCCGCACGGTTTATCCCCTAGATTGCAATATTCCAAGCACGAGATTGCGACTAATATATCGTAATACAAACGTTCGTGGAAGAGACAGATTACGTTAGCTAACAATGCACACCAGCAACGATTGCCGACTTTTGCGTTTATTTGCTTTTTTTTGCACACGTAGTGACTACGACTAACCGAGACGACTGCACGTAATAATCCAGTTCTGCTGATTGTGAACATTAGGTAAATAAATGTTCCTATCTCAATAAATTCACGGAATTATTCTTGACGTAAGTATCGTCTAATAGCATCGCGTGATTGTGATACTCGGAATTATTCTTGACATGATAATGACGTCAAGATACATTTTGGATAACTATTTTTTAGTGATAAAGTTGACGAAAAAATTATGAAAATATAAGAAAATGTAATCTGTTCAACATTTTATATATACATATATTTGCATTAATAATGCAGCACTAAGAACATGTAATCTTTTAACGAAACTTGAACAGAATAATGAATCGATCAAGAATGAAATATCAATGGTGTATTGATTAATTTTGTATTTTTTAAAAATTGAAATTTAAGTAAATTAATGTCACAGACGTTCTGAGAAGATAAATTAGATTAGCATAATATATATTTATTCGTCATTATACGTATCGATTTCTCACGTAATGCATTATGTATGTTATATACATTGTGAAGAAGGGATTTACAATTGGCGGTGTGCATTCCGTCCCACGATAATCAGTGCTTCGTTATCGGCTGAATTGGAGCCGTGACGGCGATTCGCTTCGTCGTTACTTCACTCCCGCCGGTTTGGTCCCGGTGTAAAAGGTCAAGCCAATATGCGTTGTGTTACATCGCTGGACATTCGTCACACCGCCGACCTGCGGACGTCTATTGATTTCAAAATTCCAGGTCGAGAGATGGAAAGGTGGAGTTTTTTCAGCGAAAACATTTTCTTGCCTTTTTTAGAATTGAAATTACAAAGAGACAATAGGGAAACTTTTGTAATTCCAGTTTCAGTTATCAGATATCATGAAATAATTCTTATCTTAAAAATATCTCATTAGTATGATTAAATCTAAGCATATTTTCGTATATGTTTGTAATAGAAATATTTGAATTTGTAAGAAAATTGAAAAGAAGAAGAGAGGGAGAGAGAAGAGGAAATAATTTTTCTAAATATCTGTGCAGAATGCAATACAATCATAGTTAGAAAATCCATAAACACATATTATTATTATCGCGGAAATCAATTTTTTGAATGTTCATCCTTATTCAGATACGAAATTGACTTCACGCACTCCACAAAGTGGCTCATTTTACTGACCGTCATTCCAGAAACCACACCTTTCTCGTAGCAAGTTTCATATTGCGACGAAAGGAATCTAAAATCCCATCATATTTTGTGATCATACAAAAATGGTGAATGTTGAAAAATATATATTTATATTGTTTAATTTACGATTAACAAGCAGAACAAATTTAAATTTTAATATATTAAATTTAATGAGTAATATGAAACATTAAAATTCAAAAATCAGTGACCAAATAACGAGCAATATAAAGTGTTTTGTTAATATATGTAATATAAATTTAACATATCAATATAATTATCAATATATAAATTATAATATAAACGTTTCGACTACACAAAGCCTTCTTCAGTATAAATAAGTTAACATATTTCTTTCGCTTTACAATTATTTTAAATTAAAGAAAAATTCCATGTCAGATCTTTAAAAGATGTCCAAATTAAAAATGCAAAACCAATTACTCTTTAATGAGAATTACGTCTCATAATGTAAGAATTTCTTCACAACTGATTTATCTAGATCAAGATATATATAAATTCGTAGGAATTTTTAATTCTAAAAAACTATACATCCAATACTCACATAATGGTGCGACAATGATTTTCTCAAGTTTTTATAAAAAATATATAACAATAATATTCGTTAAGTTTTTAACAATGACGATATATAACGTTATGTCTAATAGTTCCCACGGATAATCGAGAATATATAAGCCTACAATTATGGTGGGAGAACACAAGGTTTTCTATTTGTTATTACTTGAGGACTTTTCATTCGTTCAAACTAATTGTATTTTTAAGATATTTTTCTTAATATATTCGAAATAAGAAGCATTAAATAATTCAATGTCTTTAATTTTTTTGTTCTTTTTTTGTTCTTTTATATGAATTTTTAATATTAACCTTTTGTGATAATTTCGATTATATTCCGAAATTTAAATTATAATATAGTTTATATTATAATTTATATATTGATAATTATATGTTAAATTTATATTAAATATATTAACAAAACATCTTATAATTGCTCGTTATTTGGTCGCTGATTTTTGAATTGTTTTGCATTGTAAACTTCGAGCGTTTTTTATATTCTTGTTTTGATATGAAACATTAAATATAAAATAAGAGAAAATAAATGATATTCGCAAAATTTATTAAGACATATTATTAAAATTTATTTCGAAGAATTTATATTTGCAATATGAATAAATTTATCTTTAAGATATATTTTATCCATAAAAAAAGAAGCAATTTTATTTTTTGAATAAACCAATTAGATGAATGAAACTTTTTTAATCGTAGTTCTAAAAATTAAGAAAAAAGATTCGTAAAATTTGTAACGAGGAATGCTGCATTCAAATTTACGTAAAATATAATATCATAATAATATGTATACATTATTCAGGTCACTTGTTAATCTGCGGGAACACTGAAATCGTGCTTTTCATGCTCTTTCAAAATTAGAATCTGGCTTTCCGCCAATTTTGGCATGGTGATATCGTTTACGACACGCGCGCGAGTTTTATTTTTGACAAGATGTGAAAAGCGTGGGCGGAAACCGATCAGTGAAACCATTACGGCGCCCACGTGGATCAGGTGCGCACGTAAAGCGAGTACTCGAGTTGGCCGTTAAGGTGCATTTACGTTGAGAGAAAATGAGCAAGAATATATCGAGATCCATGAATGAACAATCGTATATTTCTTTTCGCCACTACACTGTTAAATCTATAGTGTCAAATTTAACACTGCACCTAACGTGAGTCGCCACTGCTCCTACTAAATATATTATCGTTATTTTATACAATATAAAATTAAAACAATGGTTATATTTGACATTGTACAGTGTCAATTTAACACTGCAGTGGTAGAACAATTTAGATTTGCAAAAAAATTCTTTCGCCAGTGATTTATGTTTTCGTGATATTCTATGATGAGATATAATTAATTTTATTATTCTCTTCGTTAAACATCAATGGAGTAATAGTAATTAAATCTCTTAATAACTTTTCGTTACTTTTAACCTCCACGTCAAAATGTAAAATCAATCCATTTTAGTGATCAGTTTTAAAATAAATAGGTCCATATTGATATATGTACTTATTAGATAATAAACTAAATTTGAGTCACATTTAATACATTTTAATTTGAGTTAAATTATTTAATTGTTTTAGTTAAATTAATGACTATGTTATATTAATTAATGAATAATATTGAGTAGAAGTAGCGGCGAAGAATTATAGAAATGATTAAAAATAACTCAAATTGGGTATAATTTGACATTATGAATTTAACAGTGTTTTTAGAAATATGAGTAAAAAAAATACTTGTAAGTGCACTTTTGGAAGTTGGCGTATCAGTTCACACCTTGCAATTCCGCGTGCAAATCTAACTTGCCGTTTGCATACGATGTTGCGATTGATAAAGGCCGCTCGACGACTATTTTCTCTATGGCGCTTATCTCGAGCACTTGCAATTGCAGTTGCACCGCGCGTTTCGCCACAGGTAGCGGCACTTTCCCGTTTGGAATCGTGAGCACTTACATCTCGACAGCGTTCTCTTATTTCTCGCTGGGAGTATCTTGCTCTGACATCATCGACCAGACCGTCGATATGAGTTCGATCACCCTTGTTGTAACATTTGACTCATTTGAAAAATAAATATCCGAACGCGCGACATATATTTAACTTTAGGTGATGATTTATTGCCTATATTTCACAAGTTTTACACCGGAAATTAAGAAGACTGATTGATCAATGAGAATGATTGAGCAATTACCGAATATTTTAGTCTTTATTATAATCAGAATGATTTCCTTTTATTCAAGAAAAAAGTTATTCGAGAAGAGGATACTTGATTACATATATGTAATCAAATATTTCGTTAATATTTTTCTAAAATTTACGTCACAAAAACTTGAAGAATGGATATAAAACTTTTCATGTCTATGACCGAAGCGAGTGAATGATAGATATGAATATATGATTCGACGATTTACAACAATGAATAATACATAAGTAATATTAATTATACCGTTTGCTTGATCGCAGCGAGATTAATGAAGTGAATTAAGCGGAAAATCTGCTACGACTACGATGGAATTAATGAGCACGTAATGCAATAGTCTGGATTTGCAAGTCCATGATCTTGACGAAGCTTTTGCTGCAGCTCCCTGTATCAATACTTCTCGCTGAAAGTTATTAATCAAAGAAATTATAATTTATCAAGGTCTATTTAAATTGTTTTTTTATGTCTCTCTCTCTCTCTCTTTCCACGGGCATTTAATTTTTGCATTTAATATACAAATGTGTAGCTTTAAATCATTTAATAGTATCATGTCAGTTGGTGAATATATTATGAGTTAAAAAGAGAGTCGTTTTGTATCAGCTGGTGCAATCTTAAATAAAATGATAAATACAGAAAGGAAAATTCATAAAAAATCTATTAATAAGAAAATTATTACTTTATTCTCGTATAATAAGAGTCAATAAATAATTTATGTAGAGGAAACAAATAATCTATTACAATAAAATGCTACATAATTCAAGATGTGCAATAATATAAAAATTAAATATTAACAATAAACAATTTTAAATAAAATTCAAAAATAATAATATATAAAGGGCATACATCGCTACGCAAGATCTTGGAAGCGAAATAACAATTTATTCAAATCGAATAAATCTTTCTCATGTTGTGGTCTCGAAACAGCATGTTGTTAATTTAATATTGTTTCATTTTGTCTGTAATAGTTATCTTAATTTTTACACTGATTTTTAAATTGTTTGCGGAATAGAATCTGAAAATTGCTTCGTGCCACAAGCTAAACTAATTTTCAACAATAAATGACACAGAAGGCTACATCATAATAAATGTTTTATTAAATAATATAAGTTTTATTATATAATATAAATTAGTCTAATTATAACCTTATGAACGTGATTATCATAATTTAAACGAATGTTTTAACATAATAATAATTGACCGAATTCGTAATTTTGACAATTTTTTATGTAATAATCATTCGTTTTTATTGTAATTATTTTTCGATTTGATTATAAAGTTATATTGAAAGTTTGATCTAATCAAGACCGAAAGACTTTATATATGTATATATATATATATATTTTTTTTTTTTTCGATTTGAATAAATTGTTATTTCGTTTCCAATCTTGCGTAGTGTATGCCCTTTATATATATAATTATTTTTAAATATCAAAGTCTTTTGCATCATAAAAATAGTTTATTTTAAAATATTTTTACGTAACAGGGATACTAGTATTATCAATAATGCTAGAATTTTTGCTTAGAATTGGATTTAGATTAGAGAAATGTTATATTTAATAATCCAGGAATTTTATGTAAGAAAATAAGTCTGCAAAAGCACAAGTTTACAAGTTTTATTATTGTCACGTGATATCCAAGAATTAGACCGTATTTCACATGTCTCGTTCATCAGGCAAAATTGAGATCCTTGATACCTACACGCTCTCGTGTTACGAAGGAAATTTCCCGGAGGAAATTCGGTATGCGTCGCGATCGTCCGTGTCGCTAATCCCAAACGCTAATCTGAGGCAGCTGCGATTTGCGTGGGAATCCGATTACGTTTGCATCGCGATCGATGCACTTAGAGCGCAGTTACATATGTAACGGTCCCTCTCTGCCTGCAATCTCTCCCTTTCTCTCTCTTTCTAAATGTGTAGATATATATATAGATACATACATATATCTATTCGACCCGTTCTTCCTCGCTGTCTCCTGGTTTCCTCTTGTCTTTCCACTCCGATCACCGCAGGTTGCCCGAGAGCGGTTTGCGCTATTACAGGTTCGTCCGTGCGTAAACGCTCGCTCGAGGAGAGATCGACGATCCCCTCGATCTTTTACGCGACCCTGACTCTCCGTTTTGTGCGCGTTTCTTCATTCGTCAGTTTACAACAATGACCCACTTCGCGTTCGCTTGACACTCATATTTTGATGAAAGGATCTGTACTGTTACTTCCACATGAAGAATTAGAGTGTCAGCCTGTATATAATTCATAGGATGCTCATTGTTGTCATTTGCAACTAGAATATAGATAAAATATATCGGAAGTTTTGCCACTCCTTCGTGTTATATGTGTGTTCTCTTATCAATTCCATATCGATTATTTTTTAATAAAGATTAAATGATGACTGTTAAATTATAAAAAATATAGTGAACTTAAAAAAATGAAAAATGAAGACTAATAGTGAATTCTTTTCAAAATCGATTTTTAATATCTTTTATTATGATTTATTAATTCGTATTCTACTGCTTCTTGAATGAGAAGAAATAATTTATCTGCGAGAGAAGTTATGTGGAATTTTCACGAGGATATATTATTTGTACCTTGGAATCCTTTAGGAGGCTGCAATGATGGCCAAATAAGGTCAGGAATGCATTCGAACATTGATTGGAACTAAAAGAATGTTCTTCCATGTGGTCGTAGAATAACTCACAGGTCGATCTTTCACGAATCGAATTTCTTCGCGCATATTTTAATATCTTGAAAATTTCGAATAATTCATATTAATGAAAATTAAAACTATTTTAATACAAAAAAGTGAAAATTAGTTTGCGATTGCGAAACTAAGAAAATCTCTCATTTTTTTATAACATCAAATGGATCTGTTATCTTTAGATTCGGATATGAAAATAACAAATGCATTGCATAAAATTTTACATGAAATTTTGTAATTATTATATATTGTAACAATTATTATTATATTATTAATTATGTTACAAATTATATATTACATATTAACAATTTATTATATTATTATCAAAAATATAATACAAATCGGCAACATTGCGTTCAATAGAAGAAGCAGTTTTGCAACTATAATTGTACAATTCTTTAATATGATTGGTTTGTACATTCAGAGTTTTAGTAATGGACTAAGGAGTGGCCAAAAGCCAATCATATGAAAGAATCTTGTAACAATTGCAAAATTGCTTTTCCTGGCTTGAACGCAGCCATTGACAATTGCTTAAATAGTACTTTAAGAAGTTCTTTGAAGTTTCCGACACTCTCTCTCTCTCTGTCGTAAATTTAATTGTATATTATAGCGACAGAATCATAAAATGTGTGCGTACAAAAAATGTATGTATCTATTGAGGATATATTACATATCGATCTTTACAACCTTGCACTTTCGAATCAGATTTCAGTTCACTGAATCGCGTTAGATAAAACAGTATCGCAGATTCGAGGAGCATGCATTTTCGAGTATGAATCGAATACCGATTCCATTATCTAGTGAAGAGGTGTATACGGCTGTCTGAAGTAGAATTGATACGCTTGGAAAATCGTACATGCATTAAAAGCACTCGATTTCGTGCATTCTTATGTGTGAGTGAAAATATGATTCCAGGATAATATCGTTAGTTACATGAGATCATTTTCGGGATGCGTGTACTGACACAGTACACTGATTTCACTTATGTATATCAGTGCGTATTATGCGTATGTACTCTGTGTAGTTAATCAATCGTATTTATAATTTCATGAAACACGAGATATGCACGTTCATGGTGTAAGAAATATTGGCGCCGCAAGACTGAGCACGAAAAAGTACAGAGAACACCGTACCGTATAATAAATTCAATAGTTTAGTGTCAAACTATTTTTGAGTGAAATTTGTTTCGAAGATATGATAGAAATGCTGATGGAAATCTGAGAAAATGACATTCTATTGAAAGAGATATGTTTAATATGATAAGCTGTGCGCGAAATTATTTTTTAGTTGAAAATAATTCCATCAAAGAGGCAATATTTTTTTATAAATGTCATTTTTCTTCATTTTCCAATACAAATGTATATATATATATTTCTTTGGAAACTTTTATGTTAGACTTTTATGGTTTCTCGTTACATAGAGTTCGATCGGAAGGAGAACCACTCTGTGGAATTTATTGCCTCGATATTAATCGAGAATCGATTGTCTTCTACTGCAGGAAAACTGCGAGCACAATATATCCGCAGATTAGAAAGTCCTCGATCTCAAAACGTTTTCATATCCTGAATCACGGGGAGAGGAAAGGTCAGTGGTCTTGAGGAGTTTTCTACCGCGGTTATGATTCTGCGGCTGCGTCAAAGTCGGCTCGTCACGCAACACGGTCATTCGTGCAAACGCACCGCATACGGCGAACGCGAGATAGACAAGAAGAGAGAAAGAGAGTGAGATAGCCGAGAAAGAGAGAGAGAGAGAGAGAGAGAGAGAGAGAGAGAGAAGGAGGAAAGAGATAGATGGAACGATAGGAGAAACGGGAGAGGAGAAGAGCAGGACTACAAACGTCGGCTTTACGGACGGACCCTGATACAGAGCCTAATAGAAATATTGATTTCGAGGGTCAACGCACCTCGCAGCGATACCTGTATACTTCGTGCATAATTCTTATTAAAGAACATCGTAGCGGTCGCGCACAATAAGTACTGAAAGCGGATTTTTGCCTTTCTTCTCTTTCGGAGAAATTTGGCCACAAGGGATGAGGGCTACGTTCGATTATGCTTTAGATTCCTTTTGCTTTGGGACTATCTGTGAGATAATTGAAAAATATGGATACTGAGAAGAGTATAAGAGTCGATAAAAATATATCATTATAAGAAAACTTGGAAATTTGTTACAAATGAAAATTAAAGTAATAAAATAACTTTCGATACGATCTATTACGTCTCAGAGTATAAGTCGATGAAAGAATCGAGAAAAGAACTTTTAGTTTCATTAAAGGACATATTTTATAGATGAATTAAATTAATTTTTACGAAAAGAGACTTAACTCTTTTATAAATAACTTTTCCGAAAAACGAGAAAACACTTCGTATAACATTTCATTATCGATACCAATAAACTATCTCTACCTGATGTCATTAAATATGTACGACGTATACGACGAGAAATCGGAATAACGATGAAAACAGATGTTTCTCAAAGTACCAGTAGTCGTGTTTGAAATATATTAAAAATAATGAGATATTAAACATACATCCAGT
>Ga0157364_1003834_pt1 | contig 14763 bp, 8 predicted proteins | sample AttsexASBM2_FD_111476 | JGI IMG/M metagenome (GOLD analysis project Ga0157364, IMG submission 111476) | Fungus gardens microbial communities from leaf cutter ant in Ribeirão Preto, State of São Paulo, Brazil - Atta sexdens ASBM2 | ecosystem: Host-associated > Fungi > Mycelium > Unclassified ... | reverse complement strand
TGAGAGAGAAGGAGAGGGAGAGAGAGAAGAGCGAGTAAGGTGCGTGCGGCCATTTTCTATCGTAAAGTGTGCAAGTTTACTGCTCCGCACCCGGCTTTTTTCGTCAAGATTAAGCAACGTACGGTATTCGCGTCTGAAATTTGTTTCCAGTTTGCCCAAGATATGCTCCGACTTTGAAAACTTATTCGCGAAAAATCTGTTCAGCACAATCGCACAGAGTACATACATACAACGGATTGTGCGTTACGTAATATTCAGCGCTCGACAGCGGAGAAGTTCACAATTGTACGGCGCGTGCGATCGTCTGCGGCCAGCTTCGCACGCCACAAAGGTCGTACTTACTGCTGTCTCGTAACCGTGGGTATTTTCGTACCTATTTCCAGGTACCTTAGATTGCTTTTCGCGAGGCATCACACTACAGGAAACGTCATCATGTACGCCTGCAGCCGATTCATCGCGCCTATCGCCAAATCCACCGTGAGTAAAAAGAGAATGAGGGGAAAAGATTCAGCCACAATTTCACGACGAAAGTTTCTGCGTGTATTATGTAATAATCTCTACTTGCATAGCGTTTCTTACCTTTTTTTCTTTTTATCCTGGTACAGTTGGTCTCTGGTACCAAGACCTATCTGCGGCCACTAAGCAGTGCCGTCATCAATCATAGTCAATACTTACAGCAGAATCAAATTCAGACTCCCGTCAGTTTGGTGAGTGTTCTTTTTTTCTCTTTGTACATTGCATAACTTTTCGAGATCAAGGTTACATAAGTGACTAGTATTGCCGTTTGAGATTTAGTCTTGCAGCTTGACATTAATAATTTTAAAATTTTATATTTCAATATAAAAGTAAGAAAGAATGTACGTATAGCTTACTATTGTTGATGTTATTTTATATCTATTTCTATCAATGTAGATTAATTTTCATCTTGATAAACTTACTTTTTATTTCTCTGACAATTAGAAAAATTTATCTATATTAATAGAAGTAGACATTAGTGGCAAGATTGATTGCCAAATTGTATAATAATTATATATTGAATTTATGGATTAAATGTAAACACTATTACATAGAATTAAACATTAATTTGCAAAAAATTTAAACATTGGAATATTTTTATAAGTTACGATTGTTGGATATTTTGTATTCAGTATTAGCAAATTTAATTGCATACACTATTGTACCTTGATGCATATTAAAGTTGTTTTACAATTTAATTTAAGAGTATGTAAAAATAAAATACGAACACTTTGAATTATAAAATACATATTTCATTAAACAGCACAATAAAATGTCGAGGATTTTATGATTTAATCAATTCCTATATTTATATTCATCAATGTATATCTTTACATCATTATCTACACTGCTTTAATGTGTTGTGTCGCGAATTTATCCTAAGTATATATGCATATATTTTAAAAAAGCAGATTTTTTACTTCTGATATTTTGTTGAAATGTTTTGTTGAAATTGGCTATTAATAAATTAATTAATTATTATTAAATTAAATGTATTGATTATATTTTATATTAATCTTTAATTATACACTGTAAAAAATAAAATGTTAATTTTAACTTAAAGACATATAGTGGACTTTCTGAGACATATAAAAATGTTAAAATTGACACAAAATGTTCATCCACTATACATCTTCAAATTAAAATTAACATTTTATTTTTTACACTGTATATAGTAAAATTGAGAAATAAAGGCTGTGTTGTATACTCAAGTATATATTTTATATAGGTATGTTTCTACAATTTTAAACGTACTAAAATTATAAAACAAACTTGTTAAAATATTAGTTATATTCTATTATATATATTGAAATATTATATTGAATATATATAAATATAAATTAATATTTGATTCTGCTTTGGCGCAGTTACCTATTGTACGTAGCTTCCAAACTTCTACAGTCAGTCGTGACATTGACTCTGCTGCGAAATTTATTGGCGCTGGTGCTGCTACTGTGGGAGTAGCAGGATCTGGTACGTATCTGCAAAATTTTATATAATTATCAACTATTAATTAATGTAATTTGGCAATAACAACATAAAAGATAATAAAAAATATAATAATAGTAGTAAAGTGCAGTAATAAATATAGCAATGAGGCATATATTTATTTATCATTACTAATTTTTTAATACTTGTACCGTGTCGAATACACATATTCTTAATAATACGTCCAATTAATTTTTTTTTTTTATTAATAAGAATCCTTGAATTAGAATAATTTTCTTCCAAACATAATTTTAAAAAATTAGTTATATCATTATTAATGTCACAGTTTATATATTTTTTTATGTTTTTTAATGCATTAAATTTTATTTTCTTTATAGATTTACTGTTAATATTAATATGACAGATCAAATTGTTTCAAAAATATAGATTAAGGCATTTAATTCGTTCTTATTTTAAGATAATTTTAAATAATGTCTCAAGATGGTGATACAGTTCTTTGATTGGCTTATGACATCATAAGACTTATACCTACTTAAAGAGGTTCTCACGATGAAATAAGACAAGTCCACAATATAAAACAAAATGTAATACAAGAATTAATCATAGCAATATCTAGAAAAAATTTCATTGATTTTTACCGTTTCAAGATATTTAATTCTAAATTTATAGAATTTTATATCAATAGAACATTATAAGTAAATGTATGACCTTATTCTGAAATATTTTCTCTTAAATTGAGATTTTTCCACACAAGACAGAAATTAAAAAATGATTATAACTATAACAAATCAAACAAAGTGAAAACTTTACTTTGTTTGTTTAGATAAAGTTTCATTTAAACTTTTGACTGTACAATTTGAGAGAAATTGATATTTATAATCAGAAGAAAATCAAGAACATTTGTCAAATGGACGATGCGTCTGTGGTTATGTAATGTATTTTAATGTAGTAATTTAATGTAATAAGTAAAAATATGATAAATTTATAATATATTTATAATTGTTAATTTATACATTTTTAATTCAGATTATATTTAATTTATTATATTTAAGATATAATAATAATAAATAAATATCATGTTCATATTACGTTTTCTATTCGTACTAACGTTAAATGGGCATCTTATAATGTTTATTTTGTCATTTTTTAAATATTTAATAACAATGATTATATATAATGACATTAGCAAATTAGATATTATTGATAACGTTTTTATATTGTTATTTTAATCATTTTACACAAAATTTTACAAATATTGTGTTTAAACTGTCTATTGATTGGAATTAGCGCGAGAACCTCCTTAAGATGAGAATTTTCTTAAATATAAGAATCGACTATGAATACCGATCTAAATCTCTTTTTAATAGATTGCAAACAATAGTAGAATAGAAATTTATTGAATTGTGTATATATTATATTTTGTTATTTATATTTAAAGAAATTATATAATTATAGGAGTCGGTATTGGTTTGGTTTTCGGATCCTTAATTATTGGTTACGCACGTAATCCCTCCCTGAAACAGCAAGTTTTTAACTATGCTATTCTTGGATTTGCGCTATCTGAAGCAATGGGCCTCTTTTGCTTAATGATGGCGTTCCTTATACTATTTGCCTTTTGAATCCTGTTTCCTGAAATGTATCCCTTCTCATGGAAGTGAAGTTATAACGTGATTTTATTTATTGCATATGATATAGGAAAATATATTTACTTATTCGACTTATGTTATTCTGATATTTCATTAGTAATATGCGTGTATGTAGATAGTTATATAATATATTGTATATATAGTGGCCCGTAATTCAGAATGCGCTTATCAATAAAAGCGCCCTTTTATCTCGAAAATAGTATGCATAACGTAAATTATAACATGTTAGCGCGCTAACATTGTTGTAAGCGTGTCCTAAATATGAGCCAGTATGTTTACACAAATATCGATATCCTCTCAATAAAATCTTTGACTTTGTCATGGGAGACAGTGTTTATTCTGCATTAGTCAATGATTTGCTATTCCAGGTGCTGGAATTGGATCTGTATTTGGTTCGCTGATCATTGGTTATGCCAGGAATCCTTCTTTGAAGCAACAACTATTCTCATACGCTATCTTGGGCTTCGCTTTATCTGAAGCCATGGGTCTATTTTGTCTTATGATGGCTTTTCTGCTTCTATTCGCCTTTTAAGCCACGATATCTGCATAAGATATTGCTGATATAGTTTTAGTGCGTCACTGCCAAGGCAGCATCGTCTAACTCTGTGGTAAAGACGACTGTCTCTGGTTGCGCGGGATGCCATGAAATCATTAGAGAAGCTAGGATTTTTTCAGTGATTTGGTAGGATGCAACGGTGCAACAACGGTGAAGAAGAAATAACACATCTTTGTATGAACCACCGTAATTCCATCCAAGTCTTCAGCTTGTTTATAATAATTTCATGGCCTATTGTCTCATGTAGCATATAACTCACATTGTTATGAAATAATGAATTTCAATATAATGAATGAATAAGACATTGAAAGTTAAAATTACGAAAAAAGAAAGCGACAGTCTCACCCCGCAAACCCATATACGCACGTACATACTGTGTTAGAGTGTCTTATGTGACATAGTACATTTTCGATCTTTTTGATTTTTTTGTCATCCGAAGAATTCATCATTGTTATGCCGTCATATACGCACGTTATTGAAATTATCCTTGACGAGAAAAAAAAAAGAAAAACTGTACAGTGATACCGAATAAACATCTTTGTCGTGTAATCATGAATTCTTGTACTTCTTTATTATTTCCTTCTCTGCCGATTTTCTGTGTTCGAAGACATTTTGTTTTCATGAAATTTAAAAAATAATTACCTTTATGTTTACTACCTCACCTTTGTTTATTATTTTTTATTTGTATTTTTTGTTTTCTTTAATTGCTATTCCGTTGCGAACGTTATGTATGATGTTTTTTTTAATATCAATACGATGCTTTTCTTTGCGTCAAGACATTACTACCGTGTCTCTAGATTATCGTTCTTGAAAAAATTTCATTTCAGAGAGAGATTTCATTTAAAATTTTGTTATATTCATTTTTTACGATGTTACACTCTCTCGAATATTACATATTTTTGGAAGACGGAATAGGTGTGATGTCCTTTAATTTTTAATTTTTTGCATAGTGTCTTATTTTTATTTTTTATTAGGAATGCGCTTCATTTGGCGCTCACACTTTCGCGAGTATTATTTGGCCTTGTTTAATGTTTGATAAACGCCTAGAATGAAATGATTCCATGAGCGTTGCAAGCGTCAAATAAAACACTAATATGATGATAACGATTAACTTGTATTATTACTTCTATTACAATTTTTTATTAACGCATTGAAGATGATTTGATTAGATGATTAGTTAAAATGTGTACTATTCAATTGCGTAGTGTTTATTTTATATTATTATACTATTATATTATTACTTTATCATTATAGGCAGTGTTTGCTACCTGAAGCATTTAAAATATTTCCGTTTTTAATATAATAATACGACTAAATACTAAACGAAAAAATGTTTTGTTTCAAAGAGAAATGTTATTATAGGCAATATTTTACATGCTTATTATTTTATGAGATTTCAAGAGCACTTTGACGTTTTTAATAAAATGATTTTTTTAACACAATATAATTCCTTTTATTATTTTGCACATGTAAGTATCAAAGTAGAGAATTATCGAAAAATCATTAGTTCGCAAAATATTTTATATTATATATTCTAGCATATTTTGACAAATAGAATGCTAAACTAAAATATAAAATATCTCTTAAACTAATATTAATTTCTTGATAATTTTATTTAGTACTTGTATCCGCAGAATAACTAAAGGAGAGTCATATAATGTGAAAAATTTCATCTAGAATAAATGATCTTGAAATATCGTAAAATATGTATGAAAAAATATGTTAATAAAATAATATTACTTCCTCCGAAACAATTTTTCTGTTTTATTGTTTATCATTGAAAATAAAAATATTTTAAATGCTCAAATTGAAATCCTGTACAATCAACTTATAATATAAAACAAGCATTAAGATCCAATTTGACTCCTTAGATTATTCCTATTTCTTTTTTTATTTTTAATATTCATGTTTCATTTATAAAATACATGATAGTGCAACAAATCTACTAGAAATGTTATGCTACTTGTGTATTAAATAAAGAGCTTTTTAATTGAAATATTTATACGGTAGATTATTTAATTTTTATTACCGAAGCATCGCCATCAAATCATCTAATAATGATAAACTTTGCCAATAAATAAACTGTCGTATTTTGTGTAACGATTCACAGGATGTGAAAATTTTTATCTCGCTGTAACGTGGCAGGCACAATCAATTTTTGAAATAAATTCATTTAAAATAAGAATACATATATGTATTAGTTCAATAGCTAACTTTTACTGTTAAATGGCTGTTTGAATGTTTAATGGCACTTCTCGTATCTCTATTTAAATCATGTAAAACGGTCTTAATCTTATTATTAATTGCGTTATCATTAACTCATAAGGAAATATAACGCGCATTCTTTGTTAAAAGAAAAGAAGCAATTGTAATAGTAACTATAACAATACCTCGTTACAAGTATCGCGTTACTTATCAACCTTGAAAATGGTACATATCATGGTGGAAGGGTATAAGGTGTATTATTGCGCATAATACAGCAGTAGAAGGGAGACAACCAATCAATGTTGTATATAATATTAAATTAATTTACACAAGTTTAAATAAATTTTTCGGAAAAAGAAATCTCTTATATTTATATCAAACTTGGAGTTTTTTTCAGTATTACAATTTAATCTCGTAACATTATGCCAAAGGAAAATATATATTCAAATTCAGTATATATACAGATTATTACATTACTGGATTCTAAACTATGTTTATGTTGCACAAATTAATTTTTATCATAATATAATTATGCATTGATTTCTCCATATAAACTTTGTTAAATCTATATATTTCTAGCATAAGAAATTCACGATTCATAATATTATTACAACCATTATATCAAAGATCCCAATAAATATTTTTTTACAACAATCATTACACAATTTAAAATATATCTTTAAACTATTTAGTAATATTTAATTGTTCTAAAAGATTCTCCCTTTCTCGAAGACATGCCCATGCTTTCTCATGATCCTTTCTCGTCAATGGTACTTTTCTCTGTTTCGCCAAGGTCAATTTCTTATAATGTTCTATCACATCATTATCTGCAACATTAATTTTCCGTTTCAATGCTTGCCTTTTGCTCTCTTCCTGGGCCAGATTTAATAATCTCTTCAGCTGCGTAACATTATGATTAGATAATACAAAAAGTTCTTGTTGACATCTTTTAATTTCTGCAAGAATCTCGTCATCCTCTTGATTTTTTTTTTGCGCATCAGGTTCCAAGATACCTTGCTCGACCAATTCTTTATGCATTCGTAACTCCAAATTCATGGAATTCTGAATAGTTAGATCTCTCAAGACGGGTGGATCTCCATCTCGGAATAATTTGTTCTCCATGTTATTATTTGCAACATATACATTTTCTTCCAAAAGTGCAGAAACAAGTCTCTGAGTAAGAGGTCCTGCAATACTATTAGTTTTTTTATCACCTTTGGATATCAAGTGTGACATATCTGTGCGATTCTTCTTCTTCTCTCTGTTTGAGTTGGCTGCATCTTCTTCTTGCAATAAATCATTATGTGCCCACATTAAGCTATAATGACGGCCTAAAGAAGGAATCTTCTTGAATTCACTTATGTCCCCATGCGTAGCAATTAATTCTTCCAATAATTTTATATCATCAGGCATGATATCAGTGCAATAGGAATCCACTGATGCCCAAAATTTGTTGGGTGTATCATTTTTCGGTAAAAGCAATTTTGGTACATCAGACTTAGATCCTTCGATTCTTGACATTTCATGTAAAGTTGGTATTATCTGACTGGTTGAACTTCCTACTGTCTTCTGCTTAAAGAGTTTTGTATGTAAAGGTGACTGACTCTTAGTATTAATCTCCTTTGGTTTAAATTTCTCTTCGCGTATCTTCTTGTCAAGTAGAGAGAGACTCTTACTGCTCTTTGATCTTCTGTCTTTACGTTCTTCCGCTGAAAACAAGCTGGCAATCTCATCTTGAAGTGTACGATGCCGTACAACAACTGCTGACAAAAGTGTCTCCAGTTCTAGTTGCAGTGTATCAAGATCATCCATTACAACACCTTCTTCTGCTGTACGCTTTAAAATACTAGTGTATCTTGGCAGATGTCGACTATTATCAACTGTCTTTAGAAGAAATTGAGAAGTTGTTGGCTCTGGTACCTCCGAGCTTGTATCAGAATTCATTGTTGAAGATTGTGCAGTCTTTCCAGATTCACGTATTTTAATGACAGCTTTCTTAGAACTCTGCTTCCCTTTTCCAGACATATTTATTAATAGTTCAACAGCAATCGTTCAACAGCAGAAAATAATTAATGTTGATTGTTGCTTTCCACAGAAAGGCTATTATTTTTATAATTAATTTGCAATAGCCTCAAATGAATAATCTTATGTTACATCTGCAATTATAATTATTGAACACAATTAGTCAACATTCGTAAAGTAATTATTAATAATTATTGAGTACTTTCTATTTAGTGACACAAATCGACATAAGTGTTCTTCAGTTGATATAATCAGCTGATACAATTAGAATGCCATAATTAAAATAGAAGGTTTGTGTGTTGACTTGGGTCAAAATTCTACTAACTAAATGGAGAAAGCACCCAATATAAATTAAATAAAAATAATAGTAGTAATATTAATAATAATAAGTAAGGAGCATGAAAATTAATGCTAAGTATTAGCTTACATGTCCTTTTTGCTTATTATTCAGAAAGCCATTTGTCATTTTAATTACAAATGTTTCAATACTTCATCTTGCTTTTTGAGCATAAAATACCAATATCACATACTGTTAAACTATTGAATAGTAGTAAGAAATTATGCAAATCATTTAGGTTAGAGATATCATCATTGGCTTCACTAATCACTCTGTGACTTCACTTCAGACTAGTATTGCTAGTGCTAGGTGTGAAGAAAATGTAGTACCAACATAAAGAAATAGTAGTCTCAGAGAGAAACCTGAGAGAGGATATGATATGAGACCCAAAATCTGTAACCGCAATATGCTGCCGCGCACTGCCCTCTGACAAAATAGAAAAGTAAACTACATAGCGACGTTCACTTTTTTTAAGTCTTGTATCACCGATGAGATGCTATTAAAGACCGTCAACCCTGGGCAAATTTTCGACGATATAAAAAGGGCCCGGAGGTAATTGAAGAATGTTGACATTATCGACAATTGTATAAATTTTATTAACATATTAACATAAATATTTGGCTATTATTAACATAAATATTTGGCTTATGCATTATTAAATTCATGATTTCTTATTATTAAAAATGTTCCATACTTGTAAAACTATATATTGCAGAAAAATTACATTTTTTTTTCTACAGTTATCATCTCTGTGATGAAGAAAGAATTAACCAATCGCAATGATCATGTGATTAAATTATTCAAATGTGATTTGTTAATTTTGTCTCTGTCCGAGATTTCGGACAGATTTCTAGTATCGTGAACATCGGGCTTTAGAGTACATTGTTCATTTTTCAAGGCTGGAGATGCTAAATCAATATTTGCTTCATATAATCATGTTACATATAACACAATCATATGAAGTAAATATCGATTTATGATCTTCAGCCTTGAAAAATGATCAATGTACTTTAAGAAAAGTGAACGTTGCCATGTAGTTTACATCCACTTTGTCAAAGAGCAGTAGTGCGCGACAGTACGTGGCTACGTTGTGGCTGCTGTGCCTAATGTAACGCCGAGCGTGTCTGGGCGCCGGCGATGACTAATAAATGACGAAGAACAATTGGCGGGAAATCGTTAAATTTGTAAATAAATGTTACTCACTGATTCTAACTCATATGCCATAAGTTAATATAAATTCAAATGAATATTTAGAACGTACAGATTAAAAGAGTAGAGACATGATTGCGTGCATATGACGGCAGGAATATTGGTATCATTATTAGGTTAGAATATGAGAAACTCAAAAATAAGCGTTTATCTGATGACGTGGACGATTACCTAATGACACGAGCAATAACCAATGTCGATCTCGCAGTGAATAGAGAGTGATCATTAATCTTACCGAGTGCTAACTAAAATCTATCGTTGAGGCTTACAAAAGATCCGCACGCAGAACGCCATGTCATCAGAGAGAAAGAGAGAGAGAGAGAGAGAGAGAGAGAGAAGGAAAAACCGAAAAAAAAGAACTGACTCAAGCGCTGCAACTAATATTTGCAACGCCACAAGCATTTTACGTTTATAGGTTTTGGGCCATGTCCTCTTTCAGATTTCTTTCTACCACAGTATAACCAATAGAGACACTCGGTGAAAAAATGCGTGTTCGCGCAGGTACGGCTGCGCAGCTTTTATTTTGGGCCGGATCCAATAAAATGTAAGATGACAAGAATGTACATATTACACAGATCCCGTGAACAGATATCCTTGGCAAAAGAAGATAATTTAAGAGTTGCGTCATAAATATTCCTAAAAAATAGATAAAAAAAGAAAAGTTATATTACGTGCAGTATAAACAATGCAGTAATAATATAATAATAGTAAAAATTCACAATGCACTTTTTTTCGTTATCCCAAAGATAAGATCGTAAGGTAAGTTTTTATAATTTACAAAAAGTAAGTTTATATTAACTTAAACATAATCAAATTTAATTTTGTGAAAAAAGATAATATTTTTACATTGACTACGTTTATACGGCACCCTTAATTATGTTTTTTAGAGCAAAGTAATGGATTATCGCATGGGGCATTATATCCTCTTTCGGTCCTGGATTTTTCAAACGTTAACATGTAGCGGATGCTTACATGCTGCGATGCAAAGATCAAAGGTGACACGGAGTGTCCCTACTGATTGTACTATTTCTACTATGTATACTTTATTGTCTAGTGACTTTAGGATCGATGTGATCTTTAGTGTCATCACGTCTTGCGGGAAATGTTTTGAAAGATTGACTGTCACGTAGTCACAAATCACACGTATGTATATACATACATACGCATATGTAAATACATATGTGTATACAGTCATAAATTATCATTAATTTACCGACATCAAAAACTTTGAAATTAAAAAAAAAAAATAAAAACGGGTCTTGAATAACAATTTTTTTTCTCAGAATATTCTACGCATGAAAATACACAAACACCCGTATTCAAAACGCATTTATAACGATATTAGCGCGCTAACATACTATACGTTACACATATTAAAGAATTTCAGAGATAAAAGCACTTCGCTTTGAAAAACGAGCCAAAGTAGAATTACAAGAAAAATAGAAGGAAAAATATTTATCAAATCCTCTAAGTTGACAGTTTTCTCCGATAGGAGCGCTCGAATTTCTTCTGCCATATAGCCACAGACTTTTATTATAACACTAGACTGGTAACTCCCCACCTTTCCTGTTGTCAGATAGTATGTATTACTTGTGACACATGCGCATTGTAAAACCGCGTATGCGCAGAACATCATATGTTTATATATTTTCATATATCGAAGAGATTTTACACACACACACACACACACACACACACACACACACACAAAATGGACGAAATTAGACTTATTCAATGCGTTTTTACATAAAATGAATGATCGAAAATATTATTTATTATTATATTATGATCTAAAAGTGTAATAAATAGTGCACGTGTTCGTAACAGTTCGAAAATTAAAAGTTAGATCGCTTTGATCATCTCTCTATATACTTAAGAATCACAGAAAGAGGTTGGTCACGTGACCTGGCATCTTTCTTCTATACATGACGGTTTTCTATTGCGCATTCATTGTGCGCAACATTTTTATATAAGGAAAAGGGGAGTTAGCAGTTTAGTGTTATAATAGAAGTCTGTGCAGACATCGTGTTTCCATAATTTGTTTCCGACACTGTGTTTCGAGCCCATTCTTTTCGTAATCGGCCATTTAAGTTTAGTCTTTTTCTTATTATTTCGTGATTTGTATAAAAGATTTGATATCAATTGGCCGCCAAGTTAAATCACTTTTCTTTCAAGTGTCAAAGTAGTAATTATAGTTATTTAATTCTCTTTCAAAACTTATTATATCACAAAATTACGTAATCTTATTCAGTTCAAGTGCTATCATAAAGAATTAGAGAAGTAACAGTATACCCAGCAAACGAAAATGGATTGGAAATTTTCAGTCTATCCGAATCCATATTTTAAATCTATAAAGATGAATTGAACTCCATATAAAAAATTTTTATACATGTAAAAGTTTAAATAAATTAAATCAGTAATTACATGAAATTTTATAGTTATTTTAAAACTTTTATACAAAAAATATATTAGCTGTTAAAGGAAACATATTAATATAAAATATACATAAAATATACATTAATTTATTAAATTATTAAAAATAAGGAATTTACATATGTAACATTTATTTTACGTAGTTCTTTTTATGTTTCTTTTAACTATTAAATGAAGTATAATTCATGATTTATATTTTATACAAATTTTACAGTACAAATTTTACGGTACAAATTTTTTTTAACTCAGTTGAATTAAAACGAAAAATTTCTTATTCATAATTTTGAATAAAATAGTATTCATGATGTATTTTTAAATGAAACAATTATTTTCTGCTCACAATTTTAAATAGTATTCATGATCCATTTTAAGAAAATGGGCCATTAAAAAAAAATTTTTTTATTCAATTGGATTAAAACTGCATTTCTTATTTAGAATTTTGAATTTAACAGTATTCATGCAAAGAAATGGTTGATATTATTTTTAGATTCAATTAGATTGAAAAACTGCATTTCTTATTCAGAATTTTTAATTAAGCAGTATTCACGATGCATACCACATTACACAAAATACTATAATATTATTTTTTAATTGAAAAACATAGAAATATATACATGCCTAAATGAATAAAAATGTATTCAAGATTGAAAAGGAATTGACATTTGTTTCATGCAATTCCTATAAATGAATAAAAATGCATTCAGGATTGAAAAAGATTTATTTTAATTTTTATGAATCCATATTTCTGAAAATCTGAATCCATTATAATTCATTTTAACTCATTCTCGTTTGCTGGGTAAGGCCGGAATCAGACTACGCATTGAAGAATGAAATTGAAGACTGAAAGATTAAAGTTTGACAATCAGAACAAAAGAAGCCAAAACTTCTTTGTCCTCATTGGTAAAATTTTAATCTTTAATTTTTAATCTCAATCTTCAATGCATAGTCTGATTCCGGCCTAAGCTTGTTCTTTTTTGCTGAACTTTTGCACTAGTTCTTTCTATCTCTTCTTTCCTCCTGAAAAGAAAAGGAAGAAAGATGAACTGATACAAAAGTTCAGCAAAAAAGAACAAGTCTGAAACAAAAAAATTTTAAATAGAAAAATTTTTTATGTAAAATATTTGGCACTGTTAGATCGAATAAAGAAAACAATGAAAACAATTTAAAAATAATAATGAATTTAATTTGAATAAAAAGTTTAATGTTTTCTTTTTTATAACCTATTGTATTATATTTCAAGATCAAGCAGCCAAGTATATTATATGAAAAAATTTTTTATTTAATTAAAATTTTTTTCATTTTACACTATAATTTTTTGTGATAACACTTGAAGATTATGCAATTTGTGATATAATGTTTTGAAAGAGAATTAAATAACTACTACTTTGATTGGAAAAAGTGTGGGATTTAATTTAGCATCAGTTGATACGAAATCTTTTATATAAAATACGATCATTTACACATATCATTAGTTAAATAAATAATAAAGATAATACCACTTGGACTTTATTTTTTTTATTTGATACACTAAAGAGTGTCACTTGGATTTTATAATTTTAATTTGCTACAATAGTTTTGTTTCGAGGAGCATGTATTCTTGTAAAAATAATACAAAGTGTGAGTTTTATAATTTGGTACAATAATCTTTTTTTTATAATGTACAGAGAGAATTATCTCTTATTGAAATTTTCTTGAAAGCTGTTTCTGACAGAAAAAATATGATTTTTAATCAAGAAAAGAAATTTTTTCACACCATTATGATTGAGAATATAGTACGTTAATGGTGATGACAACGTAACGAGATAGTGGAACATTTATGCACAATATTAAGCGCGATTCACTCACGTGTGATATTCAAAGGACAGCGGATTAGCTTTATTCGGGAATAATTGCTTCATTGATCATTGTAGAAAAAAAATTCAGGACTTTCCAACTCAATTTTTTATTAGGAATAGTGCTGTATAATTAGTGAGCACTATTTAAGAAACTTGTACTTAAAATAAAATAGATATTTGAAGTTGGTGTATATTTGCCGAAAACAAAAATTTTAATATAGCGAACAACAAGCCTATGATTTCCTACATTCAATATCTGTATAGAATTTCCATGGAAATTTTGTAAGAATTTCAAATTTGTTAATAAATCTAGTTCAGTACCTCATTCAATGTTCTATGTAGAATACCCAAGTATGTTATTACAAGATATTCCATTTTTCAATTAGATTAATTGGCTATCCACTCTCCTTTTCTTTGTGTAGGCGCGCGCGTGTGTGTTGTATGTGTATGCGCGCATACATATTTATATCTTTTTCAGTATAAATGAATTTTACTAGTATCATATTAATACGCGTCTATTAGTAAATTCATTTTTTTCTCAATAATTACAACTCC
>Ga0157364_1003833_pt1 | contig 14765 bp, 12 predicted proteins | sample AttsexASBM2_FD_111476 | JGI IMG/M metagenome (GOLD analysis project Ga0157364, IMG submission 111476) | Fungus gardens microbial communities from leaf cutter ant in Ribeirão Preto, State of São Paulo, Brazil - Atta sexdens ASBM2 | ecosystem: Host-associated > Fungi > Mycelium > Unclassified ... | reverse complement strand
TGCAGTCTTAAATTCTTTCGTCTTTAAAGTGAGTATTTGTGATCATTTTGTGATTTAATCTGTATAATATTTTTGTATAATATAAATATAGAAAACAATCTTATTTATGTATGCTCTTCCAATATCAAGTGTTATTAATTATATCTTTCATTTTTTCTTTTTCTTTTTTATGTTTTATATATATATATATATATATATATATATATATATATATACTCACTCTTTTTAACTCTGTTGATGTACAATGAGAGGATATGTCAAGTATCGCAACAGTTTCGATTCGCAGCCGGAAACAGTCAAGTCCCCTGACGATGGATCGCCTCGCTTGTCATCGGCAGTATGGATTATTGAGCTGATAAATTATAGGAGGAATTTCGCGAGCAACTCGGTCAAGTGTCTGCTAAGGGACACGCGAAAATTTTTATTTGCCTGGGCGCCGTAAAGAGCATCTCGTAAAGTATTATTGCGTCTCGGATAAAATGCAGTTAACTTTTACGCGCGCCATCCGCGATGCAGCGGCTGCGGAAACGGAGAATCGACCGTGTCCGATGCGAGCGGAAGCCATTATTTGCATAATTATTTCGCGCGGTTGTTATTCGCGCTCTCGGCGCAACGATAATGTCCGCAGCAGCATCGGTTTACAGTGTAATTATTATTGCTGAAGTTTTACGTCCAGTTTTGTTAGCGCAATTAATGTTAAATAATTTCTCGCGGAATTCGGAAAAAAAAAAAATGTAACTCGATAGTGAAAATCATCTTCGTTCCCCGATAATTGTGAAGATTCCTTTTCTAATTCGCACTAGATCGATTAATGATAATCTTGTCCATCGATGTAATTTATAGCTCTCTCATCTTCGACAACAATCGCGTTAAATTAAGCGTCGCTGGATAGATCAGCGCGATCGGTGTTAAATCGCCGGTTACAGGAAATGCAATGGGCTGTGAAACAAAACAAAAAAGAGTTGCGATACACTCTCGCGAAAATGAAGCGCCAATCGCTTACGTCAATTACGGGAATCGACGGTGCTTACTGGGCGAGTTGTTACATTAACGCGGAAATATTGCCTCCGTTTGCGAGCGATACACGCTGCACGGGGCTTTCATTTATTTTTCGAACCTCTTTCCGGTTGCAACAGCCCTGCGCGCGCACTCCATCCCATTGTCCCTTTCTTATTTTTCTTTTTAATATTCCCGTTCGTTCATGTGCAACATCCGTTTATTCGCTAATTAATGGCACGTCCATGCTAGTATCCGGAAACTACATCGTACTATATACACGCCGGTGTAGTGTAGTAATAGTAATTATATATTTCTCTTTCACTCCCCTCTCTCTTTCTCTTTCTTTCGGAATTGTGCGAGGAAAACTCGAGGGCACATTTTCCTATATTTCCAGTCCAGTTTATAACGAAGTTATATATGCGGAAGTTATAATCGCGTACTTTTGTTTGTAATTATAATAGATAACTGTATTCAATTAAACATGCCGTTTGATTTTAGGAATCATTTCCTCGCAAAATAATCCCTACAGATCTTAGATCGTGAATATTATCCTCGTCTTGTTTCCTAAATCGACAAATTATTTCGACTCGTGCATATCGCGGGAAAGATCTTGGCGTGCCGTTTAAGCGATATAAATGTTAATTCGCCGCGATTCATTTTCGTACCCTTATTCCGTTCTTAAGCGGTTAATCGTTAGCTAATGACTCCTGCCGGAGCTGTCTTTTCATCGTCCGCCATTCCCCGATGCCGATAGTATTAAACTAAACCGTCGCGCATAATTCGTGACGATTACCCGATTCCACTGGTATCCACCGAGGCGTTTATTCCCGGCCGATAGCGCAAAAGTAGATAGCGGCAAATTGGAGATAACATTTCTGCATAAACTTTGCATTGAGATTAAACGAACGCCAATTGGCCCGATAGATTTTATCTCTCAAGAGACGGAAAGGAGGGAAAGAAGAAAGACGATGATATCAAAATGGACTTATAGGTTTGAATTAACCGGATTCGCGCGATAAATTAGCCGGTATCGGAAGGCAGAAATGACGAGAGGGAATTAAAGTGCAGAAACGAAATAATGTAGTACTACGCTTCGCCGATCCTCGATGAGATTCCGATCAAGTAAAGTCTATTTATTTTGCGTCGAACGTCGGCAGTTATCGTAGCGAAACGTAGCTCCGCAATTATTGGACGACTAGCGTGGGACATTTAATGGATATCAAGACTGATGCGCCTCCAGTAAATTGGTGGCGTAATTATTATTGTTAGCGCGAACGGAACCAACTTCTCGAGAGCTCATAATGCAATCCGCATTCTCTCGAAGCGCGTTTGCACGCCGCTGCTCAAGAAAATTGCATTTGTCGCAACCGTAGCAAACGGGAGCGATTGTGCCAGCCTGTACTCCGTTCCGCTCGCCGTGTTATACCAATAAACAGAGACGACGCTGCTAACAAAGCTAATGCAACGGAATTATCCAATAGTTAGTTAACGTAATGTAGTAATAATATAATTACTGTTTCTGTCTGCGTTTCCTACGGCATAAATCGCGAGGTTTTATATCATATCTTTTATATCTGTCAGCGGAATATGTATTTTCAGACTGGAACAAATTATTCTTTCTTCTTTTTTTTTTTTACCGTTTCATTATTATTATTATTATTATTACGTTATTGCATGGAATTGACGAGAAATAATAGCGCCGCCAGTTGAATTAATTGTTCGCGTGTCATTAAAATATCACGGGATATCTTTTTTCCGTTTCATCGCAGTATTCGATATTTTCGTTGTGTAAGCCGATTCCGATTCGGCGTTTTCGTGTGGCGGAGCAGTCTCGCTTTCGAGCTGTCGATATCGATTTACGCGCACCGTGCGGATTTGATCGGCTACGCACGTCGAATCTGCGCGCTTCCGACACGACGGCGGCCAACAATGGCCAATGGGAAAACGTTCGGGTTCGTCCCTCGTGTGAAAGAGTTAAAGCGAGCGTTGTAAAGTCATCCGCTTAACCGGCGCGAATGAAATCCGTTCGGCGGATTTTATCGCGCGGGAAAGGAACGGCACTGTGGGATGACGGAATACTTCCACGAGATTACCCGCCGCCAGCCCATTCGATTGTTCCGCCGTGGAGGGATCCTGCCACTGGAGCAGTCGATTTAATTGCTCTCTCTCTCTCTCTCTCTCTCCTTCGTTTTTCCCTCCTCAATCCGTTCCTTCCCCGCTCGAATCCGCTGATTTCCGTCCGCCGTTCCTTCCTTCTCGCAATCTCGCAACGAGAGGCAGTCGAGAATCCTCCCTCGAACCGAATGTAAGACGTCTCGATCGATTCCATCTCACTATATAACGTGAAAGGGAAAACACGATACATTAGCTCATCCATTACTCTGTAATAAATCATATTGTTGACTACTTCGTTCCAAGGTTTAACGTCCTAAGTTCTTATTGCATCGATAGTCTCCATTACTCAATTTAATAATTCATTGAGAATGCATATTTATATTTCCAATAAATTAATAATGTATGTTATTATTTCACTTATTGAAAAAAAATAACAGTTTACAGCAAAAAACTCTGAATCGGATTAAGTGTTCTTATAGATTTTTATATGTTGAAAACGCGTGCGTGCGATGCCGCAAGCCAAAAAATTCCAGCCAAAAAAAAGTCAAGTTTTCAGGATAATTGAAGTTTAATATCCAAAAAATGGCTTTTCTGACGATATTTCATATTTTTTTTTATAAAGAATGTTAACGTTATTTTGAAATTCTGGTAAAAGTCATAAATGAATGTATTGTTCATTTTCTATAAAATTTTCTATAAAATTTTTTAATTTTAATATCTTACTTTTTAGCTATGTTATGAAGGATTTAAATACAAAATTTCTCTAAGATTACATTTAATTTTAATTTATGACTCGATATACATATACAGATTATGCAACTTTTATCTGAAACATTTTTTTAGTGCGGTTTTTTTGAAAGATGGGCAATTAAAATAAGACACCCTGCGTATATATAATGTATTGTGTGTATACATGGACGTACAGTTAACATCTAATAATAAATTACACTGCGTCAATAGTCAAATTAGAATTATAATTTATGACTTCATTGTTATAGGCGGAAAACTTGATATTTCTAGAAAAACTCTGTATTTAAATCTCTTCATACAACATAGCTAAATAATAAAACATTAAAATAAAAAAATACATTTTATAGAGAATAAACAATACATTCATGGCTTCTGATCAAAATTTCAAGATAATGCTAATCTTTTTTATAAAAAAATTCCACAATACCGCAAAAAAGTCATTTCGTGCATATTAAATTTTTAATTACTTCGAAAATCTGCTAGCGAAATTTAATTTGCGGTGTCCAAAAATCTATAGGAAGCACCTTGTCCAGTTCAAAGTAATAAAAACATTTTTTTTTGTAAACTAGTGTAATCTTTAAAAAGCTTTTTTGAAATCTTTACATAAATGATGTTTTTAAAAAATGCTTTTAAAATAATAACAGAAATTATATTTTCAAGAGTGCATTACCGTGATCGAAGAGATACTTTCAAGAAGGAATGAATTATTTACGATTATAACACATTACACGGGAAACGTTTGACGGAAATCTCAGTTGCGTGTGCAAGTTTTCTGGGGGATGTACTCGAAGCCTCAAGATTTCGCGCTGTAAATACACGCAATTTTTTTCTACCGCCCTTCATAACTGTCGCACATATACAAGAATGGGGTGGGATAGTGGGGGTGAGTGGGGGTGTAGCTCGCGACGCGTGTATGAAACGTGTGCGCATGGAGGGTCCGCGAACGACCGCGTGAACAAACGACCCGTGTCTTATCACCGCGAGACTGCATTTTATTATCTAAATGGCTTTCAGCGAGCAGCCACGCAGGGTAGTCGTAACAGGGATGTCGCTTTACGAGTCGGCGAACTTTCGAAGAAATTCCCTCGCGCGTCACTCCCTTCGCGACTTTTTCGTGATACTTTAAGAGTATTCGTCCAAATCCACCCTATCCTTTCTGCTGGAAATTTTTCTTCTCATTTCTTCTGACTTCGTACTGACTTTCTTTACCCGATTTTTTTTCTTTATCAGATCGCATTTTTATTTAATATTTATTTTAAATTATTAAGCGGACGTTAATATAATTTTACGCTTTATCACACTGCATATTTTTGTTTTATCTGACGCTGATTGTCCATACGGGGGACCTCCATTATTTGATGTTGTGTGTAATTTATTTGGGCGAGCAAACTTATTCGCGTAAAATTATTTGCATTATTATGATAAGCTATTATATCACGCTGTAATTCTGATATCCATTATCAGTAATTAACGGATATAATATCATCGATATATTATTTTACATATAAAAATAGTGGCTAAAATTGCTTTTGCAATAACGAAACGTGCTCCATGTTTTAGTATCCATGTTTTAGTATCCATGAATTCGTTACTCTTTGTAATCTGCTGAATAGTAAACAGAAGAGACGGTGCGGGATGCGTGTACGCTTATAATGGCCTACAAAGTACGATTGCAAAATTCATAAGTGCCTTGACGAGTCAGACTTTAGTCTGTTATTACACACGTAACTTTTATAGTGCGAGTTTAGTTACTCACAATGAAATTTTTGATTCTCTAACTCACAGTTCCAGTGTCAGAGATATTTCTAAGAACAAGAAAAAGAACATATTTCGTGCTGTGTTGAATCTCTCTTCAATATGTATCAAGCGGGTTCTAAAATTTTCTCTGAAATTTGCAACGGAAATATTTAATAAATTTTATAAAACCAATGTAAATATGACGAATAATAAATTCGCGGTTTTAACCACTCACTGTTATCTTGTTGACCGAATTCGTTATATATTGTGGTTCGCCCTATGAATTTATTTCTGACTGTTGAATTAATGACAGAATATCGGTTCGTCCTCAGCGTAAAAAAAAAAATATCCCATTGAACTTTAGAAACATTCAGAAGCCAGAAATAACGCAGAGTCGTTTTATCGGTCGTCTGTCATAAAACGCTTTGTATTGCAGATCGATAAGGGTGGGCAGAATACTTCGTTATATATAACGGGCGTTTAGAAATCGATACAATACGGAAACTATCTCTCGACGTCTATTCGATGTATATATCATCTTTCGCATTCGAGAAACCTGTCGATATCAATGACTCATTAAGTCGAGGTAATGACTAGCCTAAGACAGAATTGTTGGACCATGGAATATCGCCATTATAAGATGAAGGAGAAGAAAATAGCGCAGACAGAAATTTCAAGAGATTAACGATCACCAATGCAATATATAATCATGTTCTCTCTTTCGCGATGACGTAATATTGAGAATCTATTCACAAACGTTTTCTGTTCGTTATCAGAATTACTATTTTTCAAGACCGCTATATAACATTTATTTAATCTCGGATGTATAATATTTTAAACAACTTCATAATAAAAAAATAATGCAAGCGTATTATTTTTTTATTAACCTTGCTATGTGGATAACATAAAACTCTAGAGTTATTTTTTAATTTGTGTGCGTACAACTTTCAACTCAATTTAAAATTGAGTACAGAGTTGAAGGAAAGAATCGATATAAAAGAATTTATTTAACAAAGGGCGTGAAATTCGTGACAGTTACAGATCCCTTTTACGGTACAATACAGATGGATAAAAGAGGTGAAAAAAAAGATTACTTAACAAGACACGAGACGTCGACGATGTTTCGATATCTTTCGTTGTAGTTCGTCGTAAGGCAGATAACGTTTTGCGCCTATTAACGCTCGCGGCGAAAAGTTTTAATTAACAGTATCGAGCGGACTTTCCCATTCCAATCGGCTTCCGAAGTTCAAACCAGCTGCTTGTACTCTAAAAAAGAAATTTTATTTAATTCGGGCTTAGCCTGCTCGTTAGAAATATATATCACCGCGATGGGGGATCATTGACTTCATTTATGATAATCGATTGATCGCAATTGGGCGAATTTTACACTTAAATTTCATCCCGAATTTCATAAAATACGCTTTTGCACTCGATGAGAAATTTTTCTTTCGCTCTGATTCGTATATAAATACTTGAAAAATGACTAAAAATTGACAAAACGTTTTTAAAGAAAATTGTGTCGTGATTAACGATTAATTAATTATTTTTATGTATTTCTGTAACTCTCATATGTTTTAATTTTCTAAATATTTTTCATCTTTCGAGGACTTCGTTAAATAAACATTAGATAAAACATTAAATAAACATTAAAATAAACATTATTTATGAGTTTCGTGTATAGTATTAAATTCTTGAAATATATATATCTTTATTTTTTGATTAAGCAGTCTTTATTGTGTGTTAAATTAAGTAATTCTGCTTATGATGGATCGTATCGTGTCATAGTGACGATTATAAAACTTGATACATTAGCGATTATATGGAAGAGAGATGCTTTTCTTGCCGCATCCTTCCCTACAGTGTTTTCCCTAAGGAGAGTTACATGTAAATGCAAAAATGCATTATTTAAGTCTAACGGGATCAGCACTGCTCGTGCTGACGCAATGGACTAAAAGGGATTACAAAATTGCATACGTTGCAAAATAAGTTTTCAAGTTTTTTATTTAATTAATATTACAAAAACGTTTTGATAATACAGACAATGTGAATTTATAAAGGCTTTATAATGCGGCAAATGGAAAAAGTAATATTATAATAAAATGTTAATATGCAATGTTTTAATTCATAATAAGCGTTAAAAATGAAAAATGTTCTACATTTTTCACTCGTTGCTCTTTTTGCATTTCCATTGATATTAGATATTAGATTATTCTTTTCATAAATGTGGAAATATCATGTCATTCCATATTATCAAGCGATACAAGAAAATCAACGCCATACAATTTTTGGCACAGATCTACCAAGATATGAAGAACGAGACTCGAAATGTGTGGTATATTTCTCCTTTCTTTATGTTTCCTATGAGATTTAGTGGAGAAAAATGGACGAGACACGTGGCAAGGGACACACGGCAAGGCACGATTACCGGGAGTCGAGGAGTCTACTACTAGTAGTGATAAAAAAAAAAACGTGTTTCTCTCGATTTCATTTGGTGTCTCGCCAATATAATCGTGGCCAATAAACGCAGACCGCATGTATCGATTTCGACAAACGAGGACGAAGAATAGCTGGATATGTGCATGCGCGTACGTTTTTTTTACGCAAAATGCGCATCGGATCGTGCAAACGTCGAATGCACATGCTGCCTATGGGGTGACTGCAATTTTTGTCATACAAAATGTTCTATTTTTTTTCCCCTATCAAACATGTACATGAAACACTTGGCAAAAGACACAGTATTTGTACGAAACAGCTTTTGTCATACTAAAAGCGTAACACAAAAGTTTATATCGGAATATTTTGATTATCGTGAAAATGTTTAGCTTATTTCAGAGAGTGCAGTATAAGGCAAATATTTTGTACATCCAAATATAAATCTATCTCGCTTTTCGTTATTTTACATCGAACGCATAAACAATTTCAAATAGATCGTCGCCGGCTAATGATTCTCATACGTGTGTTTTATATAGTTATAGGTAAAGGGTAATATATTTTCAATACCAATTATATATGTATTCGTATATTTGTGTAACGAAATCATCCGGAATATGTATTGCAATGTGCAACATTTTCAGAATTTCTATCGTGTATTCACTGCAGCGATCGTGTCCTCGGTTAATGCTTTAATTCAATGGCCGCGCGCGGATTTGAGAGAGTGGGAGATATAGTATGTGTGGGTTCGGTCCACAACAACTTAATGAATTGGCATGCAACTTTTTTAATCCCCATCGGGCCAACGGTGTAATCAGCAGCTGCCGCAATTACGAGCACCGTCAACGACGCAGCCGTGAAAGTCGGATATTATGCATGCGCGTGTATAACTTTACGACCGCGTTTTCGTCGCGCTGCCAGGACGAAGTTGCGCGGTGATTTCGTTACGGCCGGCGAATAAAGGATGTGCGTTTAGGGCGCACATTGTGTGCGACGCGCGATGGAATTCACCATGATATAGTAAGCGTCGCACCTCTGACAAATGCACCACCCACCCACCGAAAAATGCTAATTTAACAAGCACGGGAATTTCTCGCTATTACCGGGATAGCGGTATTGTCCGAACAATAGCCCGAGGAGGAGAATGACAGAAATAAGAAATCCAGATTAACGTTTCGTACGTTTGCGTCTGAGATATTATTGCAGCTTTATACTGTGACTGCATGTAATCAAGATGTGATAAAAGTCCAAGAACATCTATTTGCTGCAACCTCTCAGTTTCTCTCGACTCTCACTCGGTTTTTATTAAGTATGCAAAAGTAGAGAAATGTAAGATTGCTATCCTAGCTTCTCTCGTTGCACGCGTAGAAAATTATATGTACATGCCGAAATAATATGCAACCGCGCGCGGTGTGTGTGTGTGTGTGTGTGTGTGTGTGTGTGTATCGTCTAATGATGTATACGACGGTAAGGAGGTGCATGGAACATCTGCCTGTATACGTTCATCCAGTTACATTCCAGGCTGCGAAGATCTTTCATCTCTCTGATAAATTTCACACACACACGTACACAAGCGCACACCCCCTGATTCTTTTATTTCGACTTTGCCGGGCAAAAGCTACATATCCCATTTCATACTTGAAATAGGACGCCATCGGGCTTTCTCCAAAATTCCGTACGTGCCTGAAAACGGTCCGACGATATAAATATTTCTCGCGGTGCTGCCGCTTGTAGATCGTTCCGCCAACATGGAATAATACAATGAACGAAACGCATTTTCGGAAGCTGCAATACTGAACGGAATAGAACTTACTGAACAGATCGACACTTCGGAATAACATCTTCTCGAAATTCCTCGGGCGTCTTTCTAAGGTACGTTTCTCATTGGGACAAGATACGGCGCATCATTCCCGTTTCCGCTTTACTAGCGCGACGTGTGTCGTTTCACCCTTATCTTCCATCTCATCTTTCTCAAACGACCGAATGTTAAATGTCGAGAAAAGAGCCGAGTGATTTCGAAAAACGACCATCGAGGATATATATATATATACACACATATTCGGAATGATACGATTACCGGAATCGCGGTTAATTAAACCCTTTCCGAAAAGAGCGAAGCGAGGTGCACTCGATTAATGAACTATTGGAAATGCATTCGCGAGGTAAATTACGGCCCGACTTTTGTAACTCGAAAGTTTGCCTGTCGCATTAAAGTCGAACGATTCTCGTATTTCGTTTCGCACTAGTCAAAGTGATACGATTCTCCTCGAGAAGTCCACGACGAGTTGTATTAAATTGTAAATCGATTATGGTAGAAACGACTTTTAGGTCACGCGACATTTCGTCAGAGGAGGATAGGAGGAACTGCGGAACTGCAGGGAGAATTATGCGGCCCTCGTTGCGAAACTTCTACTTTCTGGCGCAGGCAGAAACGCCCTTTTCGTCCAATTTCCTGTCCCTAATTTCCAAAAGTGAGCAGGTTGCCGAAGTGACGCGATTTTCGCGAAAAACTTTCCTCGGCAACTCCGATTTCTCGCGTCTTCTTCACCTTCTTTCCGTCTCGCTTCCTCTATACCGGCGGGCGACGGAATGATTTACCGTGACGACAGACCGCGTCGGAAAGTTTGTCGTTGCAGCCGACGCATTCGTCCTGGTAGACGGATTCTCCTCACCTGTTCCAGTTGCTTCTCGGGATTCCTGCCAAGGATACCATACCCTACGGATCGATGCGACAGCCCACTCAGGGCTAATGCTAGTCAAAACATCGTTCACACGAGCCTCTATATGTGCCGACGAGCAGGAGAGAGCATAGAAGAGAGCGAACGGGAGACAAGAGGCGTAGAAGACAGTGTAATGACAGAGAGAAAGAGACGGAGGACAATCCTGTCGGAGGACCTCCAGGGAGGCAACGAAAATTTGCAGGGATCCCACCCCAACCCGCGCTGCAATCTTCCAGCCAATCTAATCAGTCGGTACGCCTGTACAAATCTGCAGGAATTTAGGACCGTCCTTCCGTTATCTAGATTATTTAGTGTCTGCCTGAGCTGTCTCCTTCACTTCTCTCCCCGCGACCAACCCTATCTTTCGTTGTCTCTCCTCCCTCCCCCCTCTCTCTCTCTCTCTCGCTCTCTCTACTTTGTCGCAGCGGAAGTGGATATACGCCAGGAACGGATTTCGAGGGTGCATGCGCAATGTGGGTATGCACCACCCGTCTCGTCCCTTCGGAATCCCCTTCGTGCTTCAGTCGCCATGCTTCCTCCCTTTCTGCCCGCCCTCCCCCCGGGGTCTGTCTCCGGTTCTTTCCGCCGCGACGAATTCGCGGGTCTGAAAACCGACGACAAATGGTTTTTCGTGCTGTCGGGCCGCGCGGTCGCGGCCGCAGGTCGCATAATTGGAGCTGTAACACGTGCTACAGACGTTACGTGAGTTTTCTCGCCGCGGGGAGAGGCAAACAGGGGAGAATAGAGATGGAGGGACGGAATCGAAGGGGGAGGGAGGGGAAAGGGGACGAATCGCGAGGAGGAAGGAGGATGGTTGTGGTATAAAGGGGCCAGCAACTGATCGCGGCATGATCGCGGCCCCCGGCTTAATTATCCCGGCGCTTCTTGCCGGTAATCTGAATTTTGCACGCAAGCCGGAGGCGGGAATGTACACCGGTAGTGTAATATGCTGCAATTAAGGATGAATTGTGGCGTGCTTCGGCCGCGAACGCTTGTTTATTATGATATGTATCTTTTTTTGGCGGGATTTCGTAACGAGTCGAGGTTTTTCGTTTTGCAAAGTCCTCATTTGCCGACGCCATTAACATTCGTGGTATTATAATTAATTTTATCTTCTTTGCTACTCCAAATTGAGAGGCGGTCGACCGGTGGAACTAATCAAGCCTTCTCGTTAACGAAATTTGCGTAATCAATTATTTTAGATTCAAATAATAACAACATGTTATGTGTTGCAATTGTGGTGCATTTCTAAACCACATAGAGGCAGTAAACAAAGCTCAACTTAAATGGCACAACAGCTAACAGCGTAGCCCTTATGCGTACATGTGTGTGTGTGTGTGTGTGTGTGTGTGTGTGTGTGTATAGTAAATGAAATCAATACGTATGTATAAATAACAAACGGAAAATGTACGAGCAGAAGTGTAAACCATTTGCAGTGGTTCGTTACGCGCAGTAATAACTAATTAATACGCGATAATTTGCGAACCTGTCCGCCGCAGCTAATTCATCGGTCCGCTGCTGTTACCGGATAAATTCCATGGAAAAGATTAATTATCGTTACCAACGCACATTTTATTATTTATCATTGCGTTCGGTGGACAGCTGCTTATCCAAAAAAACCAACGGTGAATGCTTTTTTTCATGCCATCGTTCGTGGGCAGTTCTCGCATAATCGCGCTTGTAACACGTGTTACCGACGCGACGGCCGTCCGGCGAATGAAATTTACGGTAAAAAAAAAAAAGGAAAAAAAAAAGAACGGTCGCGCCTGCAGCACGTGAGTGATCGAGCCTCGATTGTGTCTCACGTTTAAGCGTGCGGCTGTCTAATTATCCACCGTTTCTCGCTCGTAATCGCAATTTCACACGCGACGATGTGCGAGGCGGGCACATAAACAACCGCAACTCCGCAGGTTGGGAAGAATTTGCTATCGCTCTCCTTTGCTAAAGAACGTGTCCATAAATAATAAGAAACCCACATCATATTGCAAAGTCCATAAATAGTACGAAGAAACGTCTCATTATTAAGTTTATTAACTTCTTTCGCGGGGCGTTTTACCTTTTTTCATCACGCAATTTTGCACAAATATTTGCAAGATTTCTCTTTATTATTTCTATTACAAGATTGCACGATTTTTTTCTCTTTAGGTGACGTTGATCGAGTAGCTACATGACTTTTTTGACCGTTTACTTTATATTTATTATTCCAACATTTTCTCGGGCACAACGGGTCTTCAAATGGCGATGAATATGCTCGTGTGCGGTGGTACGAGCTCTAATAAAAGTTTCGTAGGGAACTCAACTACGTGAACGCGTATAGTTCCGTTGCCAACGTGATCAGATTTTCTAGCCGCAGCGGCCGCATGATGTACGGCTGCGAAACGTCGACACTGTCGGCAACCACATGGCGATCCTGAAATCGAACAGGATTTACCGTTGGTTTTTCGTGCATCAGCCGTCGCGCGTGTGGCGCGGCCTAGCACCACATAATCGACGAACGTTATAACCGCGAACTTAGCCGGCACGTGTTACTGACGCCGACGCTGACGTCGCCGGCGGCGATGGCGGTTGGATTTACGGAGATCAATCTTGCTCCTTTTTTACGGACCGCCCGTAATGCGCCGAACTTGGCCGTAAATTACGGTGGAGCTTTCTCCGTGCTGCAACATTTCCCTCGCTTAAGTATTCCACCATCGGCCCACTTATGCCACCGATGCATTTTTATGCGGCCGATTACCCCTTTCCCGCCCTCTCTCGCCCGCGCAGAATTTTCTGTTATCCGATCCTCTCGGCCACGGCATCATTATCCGTGGCACAAATCGAGAAGGTAGATCGTTCCGCGGATATATTTATTGCGTTATTATCTGCTCTTACACTTCTCCTTTTATTTACGGCACCACTTCTATCGCCTTCCCACTTTGCTACTTTAATGAGTACTGCGAACGGTAACTTCGGTAGCTCGAGATGGGCAAAGTATAAAATCGTGTCGGCGATCGAAATTTCTCAGCTCACTGAACCGAAATTTGAATAATAAGTGAGACGATCTTCGTGAAAACTGCAATATTCTTCTATTCAGCTGTATTTTTCACGAATACTTAAGGAGATGCTGGACTGAAGGCTGAGGAAAAGACTGAAGGGAAATTCTGTTTTACTGACCATGTGCACTTACACATATACTATACGTCACATATTATTTTCACTACGTTATTATTGTATTGATATCGCAACCGTAGTACAAGTTTTCAGCCATATTATTTTCTTATACTCCTAGCTTTAGTATATTATAGCTTATTTCTACATACACAGTATGTTCTTTCATTTAATCTCTGATGGGGACTAAACTATTTTTTTTATAAGTTTAAAACTTTTGCATAAAGTAAATTACGAGTTTATGCTAGAAGCCGATAACAAAATTGTAATTTTCCAATTTTTTTATTTTGTATATGAAATTATTCCCATTGTATTATTGTTTACACTTTAATTGTGGAAAAGAATTTATAATTTTATGTAAACAGTAAAAAGATTATTGTGTCTGAAAATAATCACGTTTAGCTGGTAAAACAGATTATTTTCATCGTTTCTAAGGAGATTCTAAATTGAATCCAAACCTGTAAACCAAACTCCAATGAAATCACTATTTTACCGACTTATATTATGATTTACGATACATGATCTATGATTTACGAAAATCATTACATACAAATTACATTACATACAAAATACATTAACATATACACATGTCATATACATATAACACAAAATTTTCGCGCAGTCTTTTCTCTTATACTGAAGCTCTTAGGCTTATTTCTAATAGTACATCAATATTATTCCTTTATGTAATTCCTAAAACCGAAGCATGTTTTATACGTACAAAGTATAAAAATTTATACAATTGTTATGAATCGATATCAGAAGTAGATAACAAACTGTAATTTTCCAATTTCTTTTTTATTTTTCGTATGAAACCGTGCATTTTAGACTAGGTTATTATGATTATTCTTTTTAATTAAACTTCTT
>Ga0157364_1003831_pt1 | contig 14770 bp, 6 predicted proteins | sample AttsexASBM2_FD_111476 | JGI IMG/M metagenome (GOLD analysis project Ga0157364, IMG submission 111476) | Fungus gardens microbial communities from leaf cutter ant in Ribeirão Preto, State of São Paulo, Brazil - Atta sexdens ASBM2 | ecosystem: Host-associated > Fungi > Mycelium > Unclassified ... | reverse complement strand
TCTCTCTCTCTCTCTCTCTCTAGTATGGTACGGACACAGCGTGCTGTACCTCGCGCGCTTTAGTAGTGGGGGTCTGCGGGGCGGTGCCTAGCCGTTCATGGGCGTCGTTCCAACTTGGAACTACTTTCACACGGCGTAGGAACTTTCATGCCACACCAGCGCGGTATTCGTGACGAATTCAATTCTGATTGGTCCTTAAGTATAACCTCCTCCCTTAGCGGCACGTTCTCCCTCCTCGTCACTATCGCAACAGCACTCGCTCCGTTTCGTCTCACTCTTAGCTGTTGCAATTGCGCATAACGTTCTTTCTTTTCCTCTTTATCTCCCTCTTCCCCACTTTCTTATTCGTTTCTGCTCGTGTTTTACGTGCTTTCATCCCTCTCTATTTCCTATCTCGTCTCTTTCTTTCATGTCGCGAGAAGAGAAGTTCTTTTCTCTTTCTATCCCGCATCGTCTTATCTGTCGCGCGTCTCAAATGTGACGCGCACGGCGAGCGAGTACGAATTTAATCTGGCGGTACGTCGTTGAGTTACTGGAACGCTCGACAGGGGGCACTGAGGAATCGTATTGTGAGAAAGAGGGAGAGGATAGCTCGAATGGGAAGGGAGAGAACGAATATTGTTGAGAGGTGGAGCGAGACAGAATCAGAGGATGAGAGAGCAACGTTGTGGGGAGAACATTGGGGGTGGAAGAGGGGGACAACAACGACGGTAGATAGAGCGAGAGAACACAGTTATCGTACCAGGAGGGGGATGGTATATGAGGGACAAAGAGGGATACGGCACTGCGATCTCTCCGTTAGGACGTAGTACTCTGGAGGAAGAGTATGCGTGAGCGAGAAGCGACAACCGCACGAATAGGAAGGAGTGACCGTGACGGAAAGTGAGAGAGAGAGAGAGAGAGAGAGAGAGAGTGCATGGAGAAACGGTGATTGGTAAAACGAGGAAGGAAACTTCGGAGAGAGTGCGAGAGAAGTTGACTGTGAAGAACAGAGACAAAACGAGGTGAACGAGCGAGCAAGAGACGGACGACGGTACAGAGTGGCGGTACACGGGGCGCGAGAAAAGCGGTAGTGTGCCGTGGACCACCGCACTGGCATACCGTGATTCGTTACGATCTTCATCGTCCTCTGACTCGTACCGGACCTCAGTCATCAGCGAAGTCACGATACGACAAGTGCTAGTGCAGTGCGGACTAGCAGAGTCATTTTTGATTCTGTAACAGATCGACTGGCTCTTCAAGAGGCCTCGACCTGATCAATCGCGATTTTTAATTTATTTCAAAAAGAGGAAGAAAGAGAGAACCACCCGCGAGGGTGGTCGCGTGCCGGCTGACCAAACCGTCGTCGGGCGAGCACGCGGTAGAAGAACCCACAAGCCATTTTATAGCCCGTCTTATTACCTAAGTTTATTACATCGTAACGGTTTAACGATCATCGCCTGTTTTCATAGTCGAGATCACCAGTTTATGCTTTGCCCGTAGCAGTAACCATAACAAGACCATAAAAACTCCCACCGTTGACATGAAATCCATTCTGAATTATACTCTTACGGCCTACTGACATTGACACTCCTGGTGTAACCAGCTATATCTGCTAATGACTTTTATGACCTCTTAAAATTGTTTAATGCTCGTTTATTTGCCCCTCGTCAATCTTATCATCTTTCGCCGTGTCAAACAGCATATCGTTTTCTTAAGTGTATCTTAACTCGTAACATAGTACAATATCGGAAGTTTTACGTTTGTTTAATTTGAAGAAGTTAAATCGGAATAATTCAGCATCGAAGTTGGAGTACGGACTAGTAAAATTCGACTAGCCGTGTGCACTCCATGTAATTGCGGGCCGTTTGAACTCAGACTTCTTTCTTCGCCTTTTTTCAGTGCCGGTGTTTTAGTGAAAGTGATCCAAAATACCCGGGATAATGAACTCGTACTTTGAGCAGACCGCGGGTGGCTTCTATGGAAGCCACCATCATCAAACAGGAGCGGCAAGTCAGCATCATGATCCAGCCACCGCAGCAGCGTATCGAAGCTTTCCACTCGGATTAGGTATGTCGCCTTACGCTTCGGCGCAGCATCATCATCACACATCATCCTCGTTAGGAATACACCCAGGTGGTGGAAGCAATACAAGACCACCTCAAGACTCGCCATATGACGCGAGCGTTGCGACGGCTTGCAAGCTTTATTCGACGACACCTGAAGCAACTGGTCACACCACGTCTTCATATTCAACAACAGCAACGAAAGACTGTAAGCAACAGGATCAAACGTCGACCCATCAAAATGGTTATGCTGCGGTGATGGCAGCGGCAGCGGTCAAGGACGTTTGGCAGTCAGCGACCTCGGGAGCGAACAGCCAGAGTAATTCGGTCGTACGTCCCTCTGCGTGTACCCCAGAGAGTACAAGGGTTAGTAGCTACGGTGGTCTCGTAGGCGGTGATCCAGCATCGAGTCCTGGTAACAACAGTTCGTCAAGATCCCTTACGTCGTCTTGGAACACCTGCAGTTTAAACTCGTCCGCGAGTCAACCGGTCGCCACGCAACTACATCAGCAACCTACCAGCAACCATACCTTCTACCCCTGGATGGCTATAGCAGGTGAGTTTGCATTCATAAATGCTCTCTTATACGACTATTATCATAACAGCCGCGATGAAATATAGGAGCCACTATGGCTAGGGGAAACGTGGGGAGCGACGACCACGTGGTCGGGAAGGCGTGGTGGATCAGGCTTGCCTGTCTGGTTATACCAGACTAAATTGTTAAAATTGCTTCCACGCGATGAAATTACCTAGAAGTTGTGCGGAATTATAGAATAGAATGTTTCACATGTATCACGAATAAATCTAAATGGATGAAAAATTTTCTGTTGCGTCCGCGTCAACGATGAGTTATTTCACCCTTCCTTTGTTTACAAAAAAGCGGAAGATGTAGATATATGTTCTATTCGACGAATACAGCTTATCATGCTACCATGCCGAATGCGATGAAATTTTTTGCATAGTCTATTTGTGCGTCGTTTTGAAATACGGCATGTCCATCATGAAATCCGAGATAACAGATTTACAATCGTTGACAAACTAAAAGCATTTCATTACCTTCTGGTCAAATAAATATGATGACAAAATGATTAATAGCAACTAAAGTTTACTAAAGATTGAAGCCGTAAAAAACGATATTAAAGTATCGTATGTAATTAATAGAAATATTTCAAAATTTTTTAAATGTAAAATTAAAATTATTATATAAAAAATTGAAATTATTATTGTTGCTTTTAATGTAGTCAGTTTTCGTAGATTCTTAATTGCTGAACGCGAAAATTATTATTTGATAGCATAATAATGAATATAATAATAATAAATGTGTGCTTATAATTGCTTTTAAATTGCTAGTCTTACCCCCACATTTCCATACATTTTCGTATTAAATGTAAATTCCACAAGTTTTTTATTTCTACGTGTCAACGCGCACGGGCTATGTTGTGGAAAATCGGCCGTGTACCTTGGCAAAATTATGTCTACTAGATAGGTAGAATGGAGTCAAGTGCGTGTAAAATCGTTGGGTACGTTGGGTATAATGGGGAAGTCCTCGTCCAATTGGGGGTTCAAGTGCCTTCCCCACTGTACTCACCCCACCGGAACCCCGAATTCCGGTAGTCAGCTGTTTCTAGCGATGTCTTTGTCCTTTTCGTGCGAGAGAGATACTCTCGAATAACCTTCTGCTTTGCCGTTAGTAGATATGTAATCAAGGCCTCATGGGTGATATCGCACTTTCGGTGAGACCTTTCTTTACTAACTCAGCTGAGACTAGGCCCTTAGAAAGCTAGCAGTTTTTTTTATATCTATTCTTTTTCTTTGCTCAAAACCGCCTCTAGCTCTTCCTTCTCGACGGGAGTCTTCTTTATTATTTTTTTTCGGTCCGATTTAAGGGTCATCTATTTTTTTCTTCATCTTCGACTACAAGAGATGTTTTACATATAAAGGAAGGAATTATGTTTTAAGAAACATTAAAATACTATTCGATGAATTTTATAGTGTATAAACTCTACAACATGAATTTCCATATTCTTTTTCAAGAAATAATTTTTAACATTTAAATATATGTATATCTTGTCGTTATTATGTTATATTGTATTACTTAAAAAACTAATATTTCTTAAGAATTTTTGATTATTGATAGTTTATAAATCCTGAATTGTAGCATTTATTAAAAATACGCGAGTGTACATATATATGCATAAACGAAATTTTTACTTAAATCAACATTTTTTTTACTTATCATCTGTTTAAAGATTTAGAGGAATTACTTCCATTCATCTTTATTGTAATCAATTGAATGTTTCGGATCATTGATTATGGCTTGCAAATTGCCTCGATGATACATGGAACGCAGTGATTGTAGGAATCGTAGGAATGAGTAAAAGCATTTGATCAGCCGCATACTCGTATAACAGGTTCTATGTACTCGCAGATTGAAAGTCGTTGACTCATTTCATACTCTCTAACAAGTGCTTTTCAGTGTCGTTAAATCGAACACATAGGAAAATTTATCGATACAGGATTATGGATTAATTTGTCGTAGATTTGTAGTTAAATATAGAGCTATCAATGTCTATCGGCAATCATCTATCATTGCTTACGATGAATGATCCCAATTTATAACCTCAGCTGTAGAAAATTAATTTACACATCGTAGCTTCTATATTTTGAATAATATTTAGATTAGGTAATAAATGTATAATTTATGATCACTATATTGATACTATAAAGTTTCACGTTGCTTTTTACTATATAAAATGTCTAATTAACGCTTTAAAAATCTCTTTCACACATAAGATGCAAAATGTGACTATGTATTATAATTAAATCAGTATAATATAACTTATATTGTGGCATAATATAATGCTAGATATTACAAGTCTTATCATTTAAACCTTTACCGCAGTTATTACGAAATGTAAAAATTGATGTATATTACGTCTATTGTCTCTATTTATTCTTTAAATACTTATCGCGGTAAAGATAATTATATAGCTAGAATGCATGCTAGTATGAAATACTGCATCTGTCGCTTAATTTATCGCGCTTTTAACTACACCTTTGTGTATCGTAAATGTATGATAAACGATTACGAGATCGATTATACGTTCAATTCATATAAATATGAAAATGATAGATAGCCGTCCATAAAGTATAATATATATTTTATATTAAAAGAAGTTATATTAAAAGAAGTAAGTTTATATAATTCTGTTTTTTTTTATGAAAAATATTTATAACGTTAAATTACAACGTTTACGTACATATTGTCGTTATTTCTTTTTTGTTAATTGGCATTTTATAAATCGCTTAGGAAGCTAGCGCTTTATGGCGCGCGCGATAAAATTAATGTGTTATATATAAAGAAGACAAATAAAAGTAGATATAGTATCATAAATTACTTTTATTTGTCTTCTTTCTTGTAATATATACTTAATACGCCTGTATCAATACGATTTTAATTTAATAACAGATACACATGACGATAAAAAATTAAAAATATAAAGGTAATGTATTCATTAACTTAAGCAAAAAATATTTAATCAACAAATAAAAGCATGACTATCGAAAATAGAAATGGTATTTAATTTAAATAATTTTTTCATATATTTTGCAGATAATTTGTAAGTAGATTTCAGTTTAGTAAATACTATCCGTCTTTATATTTTAAATCCTTTTCTAATATTTTATATATAAATATTAAAATTAATTTTGTTCTATTCTTAATAATAAAAATAGGAAATCTTTAAATTAAAAGCATTTTATCGGTAAATAATCTGCGATGCTAATAGCAATAGGAAATATATGTGTATATATACCTTTCTTTATAGAGTTGATTCACTTTCTCAGGATATACTCAAACGCGAACAATATTTATCACTCCTCATTGAGGGGTGACTGCGTCTACAGGGTAATTAGAGGGCGACGATAAAGGCTGGGGTGCTATTTAGGCATCTCTTCATTTCAGTCTATTGAGAGCGAACCTCTTTTACGACACAAATCTAAAAAAAGATCCTTTTTAGAGCTACATTAAGAGATGATAACTTGATACAGGAATATTAATCAAGATAAATATGCCGGATGAACGTACCATTAATATAGCTTCCGTTTTCCAAGTGTACATTCTGTACTTCCGTTGAATTTAAATAAATGTTGATTAAAAAAATTAATATAATATAATTTAAAATTTTTGCAAATGATTCAGCGATTTAAATCATAATCATCTCTCAAGGAGATAAAAAAAAGAACTAAGATGGTAATCTATGTTAATTTTTATTTGAACAAGCACAATACATTTGTTACTATATAAATTACAAAAAGAAAATTAATATTACTTAGCTCGTGGTATAACTAAAAGGATATTTAACGAACCTTGAACTCCTCTGCCGAATTCCCGCGTAAAAGCCACGTGGTGACCGCGTCATTCCCGAGTTGGAAAGGAGCATAGTGCTACTTTCTGCAATACAACGGTTGCGAGTAGGTAGGTGTTACGTACCTCGGGGAGCAACCTCGTTCAATATAAAGTAACTAGGAACAACGCTGTAACCGTAACTTTGACGTTTACGACAACGAAATCGTGGCTCGGCTCGTTTATCCCTCCTTCTCAAGAAGGAACCCCCACTTGCTGCTATGGCCGTTTACGAGATTTGCCGGTAATACAGTGTTCTACTCTCGTACTACTGAAGATCAGCTCCAATCTTCAGGAATCGTAAGATTCTCTTTTTACGGAACAGAAATATTCCAGTTCAGCTTTGCAAATTTGAGATTTTCTTTACGCAATTTATTAGCATCATCACCTATAAAATAAATATGTCTATTAATTAAAAATACAAATAAACAAAATTATTCTTTTGATTGATATAAAGGATATCACATTTATTATCATCATAATTATCAGAATATCTTATTTTATAATGTTTTTATGTATTTTATAATGAAATTAAATTGATGATTAAGAGAATATAATGAAAAGAGAGAATACGATAAAAGTGGTATTCATCAATAAACCAGTTTGCTTTTATATATCAATGTATGTATCTTAAAATTAATTTTTGCGAATTATTAAAAGATTATATGACGGATATGCGTCGAGTGTAGGCGGTATATTGTACACAGGTGATCAAGCGGTTCGGATCTCTTCTATGTATAAAGGTGTACGAAATTCAGGCACATATAACACAGACCTCACACTACAGCATAGCGACCTAAAGAGGCAGCCCAAGTGAGTGCGTTTCTTGTATATGGAGAGAACCCTTTCCATGTGTTGCTCCGTTGGCCCGGATGAAGTATGACGTACGAGCCTCTCCGTATGACTTACTACGCCCTTTTTTCCCTTCTCCACGCCCGCCGCTCGTACTGTTCAATCGAAAAACATTGGGGTCTTCTTAAAAAATGCGCGCTCTTTAGTTACAATATGTGCCTTTCGACGAGGGAAAGTAAGATTATAACGCAGGAGATATTTCTGTACACGTGTATTATTATTATTATATCAACGTCATATCAGATGTTTGATGGTCTTAAATACCCCAGAAATGAAAAGGTAAATATAGACAACACATTAGTTATATTATTTCATAGTTGTTCCAAAAACTTCTGTATTATATTTTTATCTATTCTCCCATCATTTATGTACTAAATAAATTCTACATAAATTTTATCGCTAAGACTTTAAAAAATAATTAACAATATATAAAGATTAATGAAAATAACGAATAAGAGATACAGAGGAGATACAGAGGAGATAAGTATAAGTTTTAAATAATCTAGCCATAATAAGGTTCCCATTTTTTGCTCATAACAATCAGTTTTAAGAAATATTCACGTTATTATTTGAAATGAATAAATATATTCGTTCCGTTATCCAATTGTTGACACTGTACTAAACTCGTAATAATACTTGATGATTTTTTGTTTCTCTCGTTTTTTGCTAGATTCTGTTTTGCAAGATCGGCGGCATTAGTAAGAAATCATATATAATTAACCGGAAGCACAAAGTGAAAAGCGAACGTCACGAGCGGCGTGACGAGGGATTAGCAAGAATACAATTTTCATAATTATTCCAGCATAATACCATTGCGAGTCGACCAATCAAGAAATTACTGTTGTATTCTGCAAGGTAGACTAGTTCCAAGTTCAACCTCGGCGCCATTAGTCGAGATGTGTGTCTACAGGTACACCATATATGTGTATCTTCGCACGGACTCTTCGCATTTTAATTTAAGCATCGCCTTGCGTTCAATCACGCTATTCGCGCTGTATATATTAAGTTCAACTTAAGGTATAATCTTTGATCGATCCTATCACCCGCGTCCTGTCCACGTCTTGCTTCTTCCTCTCGTAACTAGTAATTTTGACCCGCATGATGCTTCTCAAAGAACTTCAGTTTTAGCTTGTTATTGTTATTATGTTTAGATTTCGCTACACTTTTAGCATTAAAATAATAAATTTTTATATATATTTATATATATTTTTTTATACACACACACACACACACACACACACACACACACACATCACACACACACACACACACACATACACATACATACAGTCCAAACAAACAATTCGAATAAACTATATAATCGCCTAGTTTGAAGTAGAAACATTCAAACTTCAAATTCAAAAGGACAAGTGTTGACAATTTGAATGAAACTGTTTGATCGATTCTCAATGTTTGTAGATTCGACTATTTAAGCAGATATTAAGAAAATCTTGAATGAAAATTATTATTCTTTGCAAAGAGGAATAATTGTCTTCTTTTTCTCTTTTCACAAAGTACACCGTAACTTTATTTTAGTCATCTATCTCTCCTTTTGAGATATTATATGGCGAAAAAACTGTCGAAGTACATCCTGTTAGTTGTAATCTTTTCAATTACGCACGAACTCCTTGCGTTTATGAATTATGATGAGAATGAAAAAATGTACATGAGCACAAGCGTAACGTGCGCGGGCGCCGAGGCGTTGAGGCGCTGATCGGTACATCGTGCCACTATAGTGGCTGCCAGGGTTCTCAATTTGATGGACGAGCTGTTCACATGTACAGCTCATGCACTAGCCTGACTTTATATATACTGACAACAATCGTACGCTACCTCACCATTTTGGAGATTTCATGATGTAGAAATTATTGTTAGCAGTCAGTATTAATTCTCGTATATTGCCATCAGTGTCTGTTTCGATTCATTAATTACGCCAGGCTTCTAATATGAGAAACATGCGTGGACATTATCATAGGAATCTGTTATACAGTTACCTAACTATGTTCATTAAGTCTTGTACATTTCTTTAGAATTTGTGTACATCAGCAAGTATTTTTTAAAAAATTTATTAATGAAAATTACATCTACAATGAGATCAAAAAAGAATTCATACAAGGAATGTTATAAAAAAAGTCTAATTTGTAAAAAATAAACATTAATTAGCAATTTTACAATGAATACATTCTGTTCTACATATAAAACAAACGAATTTCGCATGTATTTCTGATTTTAGAAGCTAAATTTCTCGTCTAATACTTTTTGAGCATTCAAATAATACAATTTTTAATTTTCGCTTTTTTTCAGATGATATATTTTGTATAATTAATACGTATCTTTTTGGTATATATAATTTTAAGAAACATATTTTATATTTCTATTTTATTCTTTATGAATATATTGTTAATTATCCAATAAGAAATGATCAATTAAATATCGAATCAACGTCAAATTGATGTTGAAATCATCGTATTTATATCAATATACGACATCAATTCGACTTATTTCTCGCTGGATAATATTTACTTTTTAAAAATAAAGTTTTTTTAAAAAATATTTTCTTTGTACGAATACTTTTTGCATTCACTATATATTTTTTTTCATATTTTTATCATATTTTTCCTTCAAGAATTTGAAGTTAGAAATATTTCCTTTTTAAATTGTCCAATTGCAGATATTTAACTATTAGCAAATCAGAGATGTAGCATTGACGAAATGTGTATATAGACTAAAATTTTGTAGGTAAATATATACAATATACATCGATATGGCTGAAATAAATGGGTACTTTGTATCAGTGCGCGCTTTGAAGAATGTGTTTAGTTGTTCGGCGATTGGAACGAGTGTACCGCCAAACAAAAGTTATGTCTAGCCACAGCCGCGAGGAAAGATGGATACATGGTGAAATAATTGATTCGAAAGCGTTCTTGCATATGTTCTTTACAGTCTTTTTGTCTGTTGGTTATGGATAAAATCATTATACAGCTAAATAGGTACATTCCCTGAAGTACTCAGATTTGTTAAAAAAATCAAAATTTATTTTGATGTAATCTTTTTAAATTGTAAGTATCAGCGATTATTTAATAAATGAGACTTTAATATAGCTTTTTAATTTGCACATTAGTTGAAAATTAATATGTTTGTTGTTTTATCGGCAAAATATGCATTTGATCAGTTCATACAATTTCATCAATAAATTTTTTAAACAGTTAAAAATATAAAAAAACAGTTCTTCCTAATTTTCTCTTAATTATTATTTACTTTATTGCTTTATCTTTCATATTATTGTCGCATTAATATCGAAGAATCACTGATGTAGTCCTTCAACTTAAAACATGTTGAAATCGAGTTATTATACTGACAACCGCACGAAAAATATTTTCGGAACACGTTTCACCTACGTTTCTTCTTTATTTTTCTTTCGTCTCACGTATCAATGTATTTGCGAAGTATAGGCTTGATGCGTCGGTATTTAATTAATGCGCAATGACATAATTGAATCCGTTGATATTGCCAAATAGTCTTCCACGTTCATAACTCACACAACACTTTTTGTACCAACAAACTCGCTCACCGTTCTTCCCGTCTGCCTCGATGGGCAGCCATTACGAACAGCACCTGCCACTCTGGCTGCGACCTGACCACAATGTACTACTATCCCCATCATTGGGGGAACATTCTTGTCAGTGTTCAGCGATCTTGCCAATGCAATTTAACGAGTCTTAAGAGATTAAATCTGCGTATATAACAAGAAAATTGATATAAAACCTAATTTTTTTATCTTATTATATATATGCCATTCTTTTGTCATTATTTATAAATAATTGTTTATATATATCTTTATCATTATTTTGGAATACATTTTTATTTTTATTTTTAAATATTACATAAAAATATCGCGTATTTATCGTTTCGTTTATTGCAACAATTAATTTTCATCAAGGAATATATATGAATTTATATATTTGTAATTTATTATTTATAAAAAACTTTTTTTATACAACATTAAACAATTTATCATTTTTCTATATATGTTATTGTAATAAATGATTAAATTCGTCATGTAAAAATTTTATGATTTGTTTTTAGATGTATTGATATTAAAAGAAATATTTACAAGAAGAAAATAACATACAACAATAGATTCTTTTCCGATATATTTCATTAAGAATTATGTCGAAAACCCAAACTGAAGACATACATTAAAGTCAAATAGTAGGCAAATAAAGAGATTTTAAAATTAAGAAGTTTTTGCTTGACATCTAAGCAATTCTTTTGAAAGAACGGAAGGTTGCGGACAGATAAATTATGTCCGACCTATCTTTCCATTTGTCTTCGATCTTCAATAGTGCAGTAGATGCCTAAATTTCGAGCAGTCATTTTTGTACATGGCTAGAATATCTAAAATGATTATTTAATTATAGCGACAACAGCAAATTATAATTGATAAAAATTTCATTAAAAAATAAATGATAAATACAAGCACTAGGAATTACTCGATTGATAAGAGAAATCTAGTTGAAAGAGTTGAGAGACTCAATCGTGTCAGTGAAACTATGAATGAACAATCTGTGAAACTGAGATTCTAATCTGAAAGTGCTTTTTGCTAATGAAAATGTACGATACATGAACATTTGTAGTGAAATTATATATTCGTCACGTGCGCCTATTTTATCAGTATGCGTAGAGAGCGTTAGAGAACAGAAAGAGAGACAGACAGTCAGTCGGCAACATTGTGTAGCGATTAAGCGTTCGAATGGAGCATTATGTAACTCAGCGACGTCACGTTGCTCAACTGCCATGCATATACTCGCGCATATGCACACATATATAATACATACACTCGTGTAAAAGTTATGACGTATTGCCTCCACGACATATTTATTAAGCACTACGAAGATATTAGACTGGTGCGAATCGCCATTATATGGTCAAATATGGACAAGCATTTGTTGTGCACCATTAGCTCCGATAATTTACAGCTTCTGTTACTGGCTAGAGCTGTCTAGAGCTGTCCTCCTTACGCCTCCACATTTTTTTAAATCTTGTTTCTGCCTTTTGTCCTGTCTGGGGCATGATATCTAGCTTGCGAGATCTTTTAAAATTATAATAAACGATGATTATTTTTATCGCAGTAAATTGCATGTACGTATGATTCATGTTATTTTTACTGTTGAGAGAGACGTAACATATGTATATTTCCATGCATTTTGTAAGTTGTTTAATGAAACGCAATTCTTCCGCGAAATTAGAAACACAGATGAAATAATCTCGATGAAAATTAAACTGTGCAAGTATTCTCAATGATATAATAGTTAATCGTAAAATTATAAACTGTTCGTTAGAAATGGCGATATAACAACCATACATACGACAGAATTTTTATTTTATGAAGCAGGTTTTCTCTAGGAATGCACGCATACATTCGTTTATTTGATTTATAGGCCAGCTAAAAGTGGTTTTGCCATCCGAGCATATGTTATATATTTCAATAAATATTCTATGCTGGAGCAATTATGTCTTTAGAAAACTATCTTTATACTTTCTTTTGATATGCAAAAAATTTAGATATTTTTAAATAGAAATATTGAAAAAAAATGGATGGAAGTTTTTTTATTGTGTAAATAAAATTTAAAAATTTTAAAAATAGAATTTTTTTCTTCAGTATTAATTTGCTAAATTAATTATTGTGAAGTATACCTCAAGAAAAAATAAATAGAGATGAATAAATTAGGACGTATAAAACATATACACATAATACAAAATATTTACAATAATAATAGGAGCAGCAAGATTTATTTTTATTTTTTTTTTGTATTTGTTTCAAATCTAAAGCCTAAAAATTTTTTCTGTAAATAGCGTAGTAATAACCCAGAAATTTACGTAAGATCTTAGATAGTACTATAATTCACCTTAGTCGGCAATAAAATTGGCGGTTGGGCACGTTCGTCCTTCAAATTGTCGTTTTACACGACAAGAAGAGAAGCACAGGTACAAAACTAATACTACCAAAGCACACTGGTATCTATGGTTTCCCTGACAACTAAACACCGTTTCCACGACGACGGTGGATAGGAACCGTTAGGTTTTTTTTACGAAAAAAGTCATAAAATAAGCGGTCAAAGCCGACGACAATGAAACATAACTTTTACTTTCCATCTTCTTTTGGGGTACCTTTTAGATCCACCCGAATCTCTATCCGACCTGTCTACAAACCCGCCAGTTCAACTCAATCCGTCGTCGATGCTTCATCGATAGCTGCCTCTAACGGAGAAGTCGAGAATTTGATCTATCTCAGCATTTTTCAATAGATTATATCAACATTTTGTCTGTGTTTACGTGATGAAACAGTCGAGAGTGTACATCAAGAATGTTATATATCAATATTATATATGTGCTTTGAAAAAAGTGAAATTATATTATACAATCGTTTTTTTTTCTTTTTTTTAGTGCAGATGAATATTTCATTTTACAAACCAATTCTAGCTGTACGATTTCGCTGTTACACTTTACTTCATCAGGATATCTGTCCAAATGCTTAAAAATAATGTCTACAATTCTGTATATGCTATTAGTTTAATTGATTAATTGATTAATTGATTAATTAAGAGGGGAAAGATAACTTTTGGTATGTTTACACAAATATCTGTATCGCGTAAGCAAGGTTGATTGAACGCGAACCGAACCGCACCATGATCTTGGACAGTACCGACGCAAATACATTGCGCTCCGCCTACGAAGATTTACGACGTAACCCGGCATGTGAGTGCAGTGAGTTAGAATCGCGCCAGTCAGCACATGCGCGTGAGAGAAGTGAGTCGCAGAAAAACGGGTTTAAATGCGATTCAAATCGAAGTAGAGCCGTGCGCGGAGCGGTGCTCTCCGGTGATAATCAGTATCGTTCATCGGCTTTGTTCGGCATACACGAATTCTCACTCCCCAAGCCCGCGAGCGTCGCGGATCGTGCCTTACGTAACTGGGGTGGGTGGTCTGCGGCTCGGAAACACCTCTTTCCAGCTCCCACCACGCGAACCTGCGGCATAATCGGTGCCCAGTAGAGTATCCTTACGGCCTCGCGATGTATCTTCCAAGTAGCAATTTTCTCTTTTCGTACTTATCTTCGTTTGATAAAAATTAAAAACGTGGTCGCGAGCGCACGATAAAATCACCCTACAGGGTTTAACGTGCCGCGCCACAATACTCAGCTTTTTTTGTCTCTCGCTTTTGTTAACAGTCTCAGTGGTAGTACTCCATCGCGTATATTGTATATATTTCATTCCATACAACATTCCAATTTGTTCTTTAAATCATACCTATGGGTTTGTCGACATTGCGTTTCGCGAGCAATACAACACTCGTTTTAGTGTTTTTTTTTTTTTTTTTTTTTTTTTAGAACATCTCGATTTGGCGTGGTGGAGGTTCATTATATTTTTGTTAATACCAATTGTCCATTATTCAAGAAAACAGTCAG
>Ga0157364_1003830_pt1 | contig 14772 bp, 3 predicted proteins | sample AttsexASBM2_FD_111476 | JGI IMG/M metagenome (GOLD analysis project Ga0157364, IMG submission 111476) | Fungus gardens microbial communities from leaf cutter ant in Ribeirão Preto, State of São Paulo, Brazil - Atta sexdens ASBM2 | ecosystem: Host-associated > Fungi > Mycelium > Unclassified ... | reverse complement strand
TTGTTTCTATGTTTTATATTCTTCCGTATCCATATTTTGGCACCAATATTCGCACTGTTTGCAGTGCAAGGATTGTAAAGAACGCTATGCCACATGATTCTCCTCGACTTACCTGCGTGTACATACGTGCGTTCTCTTCAAGTGCTATCAAAATTATTTTGAATATCCACTTAGAACTTCAATTGTAAAACATATTAACTGCAAGACTTCAAATTATATTTTAAAACAAATTTGATTTTTTGAAAATTTCAGTGTCCTATTCTCTTAATATTAAGAAATGTTAAATATAAAATATCCAAATAATGTAAAAAAAATCATAGTTATGTTAAATTAATACTCGGGTATGTTAAAAATTCAATACAAAAATTTTAGGAAGAACTGCTTTTAACATAAATACAAAATGTTTTTTACTGTATACAAGGATTATCGTAAGAAGATGATATTCGTCACTGTTAATATCAAAATTATATTTCTGTACTTTTACATGTTGTTGCATAATAATGATGAATACGTGTTTAAAGCTTGTATCGCGAAGGAAGATTTCAAAGATTGAGGAATCACAATAATCTTGTGCACAATTCACCTTCGTGTTTCATGTAATTACTGTTGTTGTGCAATAACCGTTTGCGCGTAACACGTGAGGCTAACTTATCCAACATTAAAACAGAAACGAGTTGCGGACACTATGACTGGCTCTCAAAGCAACTTGTAAAAATCGTTGGAAACAACAGGCTCAAGTATTTATAACCTCAGGATTGCAGTGCCTAGAAAGCTTTTCAAACAACTTGCAAAGTATTCGAGGTCGAACAACGGGCTGTGAATCGATACGAATTATACGAAGAAACACGCAGCGCACGAATGAAAGAGTTGCGAAAGTATGACGAGTCATGACGTCGTTTGCATGTCACGAATCGTTCTTTTATAACGCGAATGATATTCAACTAGAGATATTCCCGCCCCTGCATAAAGAATATTTTATGGAAGAATTTGAATGGATTGAATTCAAATTTGAGCGGAAATGCAAGATTGTCGTAAAGTGTTCGAATAAAATATTTTTTACTTGTTATGTTGCAAATTTACTACTTGTACATTTTACAAAATAATTTTGTAAAAGTGCGAAGAGTAATATTACTTGGGACATTAAACGGTATGAAATTCAGAAGTGGAAGACAAAGCATGAGGCAAAAAGCGAGAGTTTTACACGAGCCGTCTCACAAAGTCGATCTATGCGATGCAGACAGGAATTGCAAGATCTCAACTTTTACTTGAAACGAGCCAACGCAACTTTGAAGTTATGCAGTCGATTATGAAATTCTCGTGATGCATCTATTCGGGTATAACACCCGCGGAAAACGTGTTTCCAACTTCTTCTGCATTCCATGAAATTATTTAACCGAATCAAAGAATTTAACTTCTTGCTTTTCACGTTTCGAGAAAATAATTTGCATTATGATAAAATTATAACGAAATTTATCAACAAGTCTTATGCACAATCAAAAAGGAATATTCCTGTAAACACATTTAGTTTTATACGTGATTATTCTTTTAATGTCAAAATCCAAATTAAACTGAATGAGGATCACAGGTAAAGCAGCGAGCTTAAATATATAACTTACCTAACTTATATATAACTCCAGTCTAATTCAAATTCAATTTCTAACTTGGTTCAGATCTAATATCCCAATAGACTATGGTATAAGATTAATATCTCGTGAGATGGTTTATTTATTTTTGTGAAAGAAATGTGAAGTTACCAGACATTTTTCAATTAATTTTTAACAATTTCTATAATTTAATTTAAATTAATTATATACAGTTGGAAACCGTATGTATATATGTGTTAAATTTAACATAGTTCACGTCGTCCTAAACTATCCACCTAAATTTTTAGATTAATTTAATATGAGTATGTTAAGAAATAACACAAATATAAAAAAAATTTTACAAAAAAAATTTAATACAAAAATGTTTAAAAATGTATTATTTTTATATTAATTGTTCATTCACCCATAAATTGTGTTATTTTAACACTAATTAATATTAACTTTACTGAGAAAAAAATATTATTAAATTATTAAAAATATTAATTTTAATAAATATTTAGTTTAATACTGCCAACTAAACATTTACTTACAATAAGTAAATATTTTTCAATAAAAAAAAATGATTGTTAAATCAAATTAACATTTCTTATATCAAAATTCTTTTATATAAATAAATATAAAATAAATTAACATTTCTTATATAAATATCTTATATTTAATATATCTATATCTTTATATTTAATAAATATTTAGTTGGTAGTATTCAACTAAATATTTATTAAAATTGATTATATTTTTTTTCAGTGTTGATACAAAATATTTAAACAACACAAATAACACAAATAACACATTATGTTAAATTGACATTCGAATATGTTAAAAATTCAAGACAAACACTTTATAAAAAATTTGAACACAAATACAATATGTTTTTTATTATATATAATTATAAACACTAAGAAAAAAAATTGTTCATTTGACTAAATTAATTTAATTCATTCTTATTTCTTGAAAAATATACACGTTTTTAAGTCAAACATTATATTTTTGACTTAAATACGTACATTCTTCAACAAAAGAAATAAAGACAACAAATTAATTTGGTCAAATAAATAATTTTGTTTTAGTTTTAATTTATAAACACAAATTAATACAATATTATATAATTCAAAATTTGTAATGCAATATAGTTCCATGAGATAATTCTACACGAAAAGCGGATTTTGCGAGGACATTGATGAAAAATGATATACCGTCGTATTACTTGGCGAATACTGGTACCGGAAGCTTCTGGCGAAGAAATACAACGAGTAGACAGTCTTACATTCTTCTCGAGACTTGTATATCGGGCGAACGCGGTCCATTCGTTGGAGCGTATCCCTTGAAATTCTCCGATGTGCTCTTTCTTCCTACCAACTAGAAAAACCGGACGCTTGTCGATTTATCGCCAACATATACCTCCTTAAACGAAGACGTTTGGAGAAACATTCGCGGTTCGTTGCGTACAAAACATCCGACAATGAGCACACAATAACGCGCAACAAGAAATCAATGTTCAAGTAGCGGTTATGCTTATACATTATAATCGTAAATGCATCGAAAATATACAAATATAAGATGTTTACTAACAATCGGCTAAGTCTCCAAAATTACCTACAATACAAGTCTGTCCTCATAATTTTATATAAGATTAGTTAATTTCTTTTTTATTTTTATTATATCGGTTTGCACATTTTTTATCAAAACTGCTTAAAGTTTAAAATAGTAACAGTTTGCATGATTTGTAAAAGAATATCGAGGATTTCGAGGTTTCTGTAATAATTTCAAAAATCAACCGTAAATATCGTAAAACAATTAATCAAATTTGTCTAAAGCGAAGGCGGAAAGCGAAAAATTAAGTGTCTAACCGTGAGATCGATGCATTACTCTCGACATTTATAAATAGTCTTAGATATACAACGTTTATAACACTCTTAAAAGCTCTCGGTATACATCTATTGACTTGCCAAACGAAAGGACTTCCGGGGATCCTTCATTCTGTTTATCCTACAAGTGTTTGGCAGAACAAACGTTAAGACACTCTCCTTTTCGTCAGTATATATTTTACAGTATATAATACAGTACGTACTGTATACGTAAAGTTACGCAAAGATAAATTAAAAAAAAATGTTAATCATAATGAATCATCGTGAGAATTATAAGAGAAAGAACTCTATTAATTTCATATGCACGAATGACATACAGTTGTCTCATTAGTACACTGGAAAATAAGTCTTGTTGCATTTATTTTTAAAGAATGGGAAAGTCACTAGTAGAGCTAAATACAATATCACATTTTAAGACAAAAAATATAAACAAAACAATGAAAAACACAATGAAATAATGAATTATAACAAATTTTATTCAATGAAAAACTGCAAAATTTTTAGAATACTCCCTTGCCCTAAAGGTTAATTAATTGAAATTTTGATAAAAAACCTCGCACAAACCTTATGGAAATTGAATTTCGATCGAATTGACTGAAAAGTTGATATGTTGTAGATCTTGTCGCTCTGATAAAAAGTCTCCACAGGCATGACCCCCTGTAATGAACCATTTGACTTTTATGAGACATCAGTCTTCAAAACGGCCTACTATTACAATGTTATTTTCAAGAGTACGGTGCATTCCTATATCATTATTTGCACTTTCTATGTATATTTTTAAGTAAAAAAATGATAAGGATAATATTGACTTGATTGCTTCTCACAAAAAAACTGTAAAGGTATCGAGGTCAATAACTTGATTTAAAAAAAAAATCAACGTTATGTTGCTTCATGTCTAGAGGTTTGTTCGCGTCGCATGCTCCAACATGCTCTTGCCTAGTTCCTACTCACTCTAATGAGGGTATTAGAGTGAATAAGAGCTGACAGGAGCATATAGGAGCATGCGCGCGAAAAACCGTTTCGCGCTTTGTTTATATTGAGTAGGCCACCAATCGAAATGTTACTATCTCGCAGCGAACGTCCGGTTTGCAGCGAATCTTTACGCGCATTCCAAGATCATGCTTGAACTTCTGCAATCTATTAGTTCTTTTCAGAGCTAAATTCTTTAAATCAGTTATTTTTATAACTACTCATACTATTCTTATTATCATTTCTTATTATCAGTTCTCATCAGTTAAGTATTTCTTTCTTGTAAGAAAATTACATATTTTAATAATAAAAATTCATTTTTCTATTGAATCTTGTAATACAAGATTTTTTATTTCTTCTTTTATCATGGTCCGAAGAAATCTAATTCCATGTTTTATATGCAACAACACCTTAATACTTCGTGTTATGGTAAAACTGATGAAGATAATGCTGTAAAACGAGAAATCAGTATAAACAGACGAAGGGAAACAGATAAATCTGCTATAGAAATCGTGAATGAGACTCAAATATGCAATAATTGTAACATATTAATATGTCAAGAATTACGTATTTTAGAAAATGATCCAACTTGTATGAGACTTAATGTTCTGAGTCAAACATTGTCCAGAGGCGAGGGAACTCACAATAATTAAGCACTCCGATTTGTGAAGAGCAATCACGTCAATATTATGCTTATCATTTTTTTATTTAAAAATATACATAGAAAATGCAAATAATGATGGAATGCCGTACACGTTGAAAATAACATATTGTAGTATTAGTCCATTTTGAAGATTGATGCCTCATTGATAGAGGTCAAACGGTTACAGGAGATCGTGGAGACTTTTTTCAGGACAAGATCTACAACATATCAAATTTTCAGCCAATTCGATCGAAATTTAATTTCTATAAAGTTCGTGCGGGGTCCTTTAATCAGAAAGATACAAATTGAACATTTATATACTCAGGTAGCAAACTATTGTTATTTGTCATCTTAAAAAATTATGCAATCTGCAATATGGACACTTGCGAACTATATATATATATTTTTTTAAAACAATTATGTACTTTTTTAAATCTTAATTTATTCATTATTTTACGCATAAAAAATATAGCTATTAAAAAATAATTAAAAAGTGAAATCTCTTACTTTAAAAAGATTAAAAATGGAATCTTTGAAAGAGAGTAAAAATATTATCTTTAAAAAAAGAATGACAGATTTTCATTCTCTTAGTGCGAGATTTAGAGAGTAGTTTATAAGTCAACGAGGAAACAATTTATTAAACATTTTTTAAACGTTATTTACATTTTAGAGACAGATTTACGTTGAATTTATTTTGTGTCGGCAAATCGCCACGCACCGTAGACATTCTCAAAAGTGTTATTACGGGCGAATTCCAGATGCTACCCTCGCGGATCGATAAAGCAATACATGTGTAGTCGCTGCAACAATAGCGGACTTCTGCACGTCAGTTTAAGATTTAGACTCACACGCCCGGATAAACATCGCTATACACGTTCGGCAGACGCCACTATAAAAAACGAAGGAGACCAGTAACGACTACATTTTCTCGTTCTATTTGTCGGCAAAACGCGACACTGTCGATCGGAGTTTAGGATGCCGCTACGTTTCCTCTGAAGATATTTTTCTCAGAGGAGGATCATCGACATCCGGCTTTAATCGCTCGTAAGAAATGGAGATGCACGAAGAGCGAGGAAAAATGGTTGAAACAGAGAGGTCCGTAATGTTGAACTCGAAGAGATCGAGTATGATTATCTGGAATTCGAATAGAGAGATAAAACATACTCGAACAACTTGTTTTATCCAGAAAAGTTAGCCTAAGATGATTGAGTTACAAAAAATTGTAAATTAATTTTTATACAACAAATTTTAATTTTATATTTCGTATTAATTAATTTTATACTTTGTAAAATATCGCGTTTAAATCGCGATATTGATAAAGATTTCAATTATTAATATATCATTAGCAGGCCAAGTGCTGTTTTTCCAGCGATCCATCAAAGGATTAACTTAACTGTCCGACCGGAAAAAGAATCTCATGAACAAAAAGAAAGGAAAGCGACTAAAACAGTTACTGTAAATCTATGTCAGTGACGGGAAGGAAACGCAAAGCGCGAGACAAGATTGCACGTTAAAACAATACAAATTATCATGCACTTTTGCCGGCTGCATAAATCTGGAAGACCTCCGGCAGTTTTAAAAGCGATGCCATCTGCAGATACAGTGCAGTGGGAAAAGAGTATCACACGTAAAACACATCATGACACTTATTTCTAAAATAGAATCAGGTTGATTTCAGGTAGCAACGCGAGACAACAGATTCCCGCGAGTATTAAGACTGCCTTTCGGAAACGAGCACTCGCATTGCAGCCGTATATATCTGCAGCCACTTTTCCAGGTGGATTACCAAAATCTTATGCTCTTATCTCGACGAACGCAGAGAGCGTGGAAGACGCGAAAGAGATTTCTACGCTGATCGAAAGTACAAGCGACTTCCATCCCAAGTCACCCTCGTTACTTCTTTGCTCCAGAATGCCCTCGCACAAGATGGCCAACCAATACTCACGGGAGTCTGCAGGCAGATAAGTAGTAGAGGTCGATGCGCAGGCGAGTCGAAATTTAACGGTTGCGAGCGACAGTTATCTGGCGAAGCAACTCGAGTTCGGATTTCCTACGAATACTTTGAGATATTCTACTTTCTTTGGCGCAGCTCGTTGATAAAGCAAAAGTTAAGAGATTAATGAGGAGCTCGACTCCAATGCAATTCGTAAGAAAATTCACAGATATGCATGCAGACGTAGCTCGATGCATCTGTTTCATCGTATATTCGTTGTATTTTCGATCAATACATTTTACTAAATTAAAAAATATTTTACTACATTTTGTGAAAAAATGTACTAAGCTATGTTGCTAATATCGTTTCGACACGACAGCTAATTATATCAGTAGTACAAAACATTTTATACTTGCATTAGGAATATTATATTACACGAATTTTTTTAAATAAAAGAATTATAAAAAAATTACAGATTTTTCTATATTTGAAAGTTAATGCAAAAAATTTGGCAGCACAATTTAAAATCTGACTAAAAAATTATTGCAATTTAGAAATGGATATGTTTTTTTTAAATAATTAAGATAAAATAAAAAAATTTTCATTTAAACATAAAATTATATTATTTAATACACAAATATTGACCTTATTGAACTGTTTTATGCACATAATATTTATTATATAGAACGTAGTTCAGTTTTAATCTTTTTTTGCAGAGAGATTATATATTTCATACGTTCTCAAAAAACGTTCTTTGTTAAAACTTTTTACTTGAATTTTTAACATATCCGAATGTTAATTTAACATAATGTCGTGTTACTTGAATATTTTGTGTTAAATTGATATTTAATTTTTCTCTTTCTTATTAAAATAACACAATTTACAAATAAATGAATAAATTACATAAAAATACCGTAGGTTTAAAATGTAAATTCTAAAATAAATGTATAAAAAATGTGAATGTACGTACTAATTTAACATATTGTAAACGTTAATTTTACTGAAGAAATGTGTTTTCACAATATATTTCCATATTGAGTCAGTGTTATATTTTTTTTTGTTAAATTTTAAGGTTTGAGTTATTTTCTAATATATTCATCTTGCGTTAAATTAATAAAAAATGGGTAAATTATTTGGAATGTATTAAATTCTAACATAAATTTCCCAACTGTGTATAGGTATACATATGTATATAACTGAAGTTATCATCATGAAGTTATTAATTTGTGTATTTGAGATGAGAACAAAGTTTAGATTTACTTTACGTTATAGAATAATCACACTCAAAAATCTTTGAAGGCAGCATCTTCCCTACTTCCCCATACATATTGCATATATGCGAAGTAAAAATAAAATTGTAACAAAGCACAACATTATAAAAGGAATTTAAAAATTTAAGAGACATTAACTGATCGAAATATGTTTTTTTACAAATATAGCAAAATATAATATATATCGAGCGAATTTGCAAGCGCTCAGTCGTGCATTAATTTGCAACGTTGATTCAAAACGACAATATCATCGGGCTGCATGGTATCAAAGTTTTCGCCCGTGCGAAGTTGAACACCGATGTGCGCGGTTGGATTCTGAATTGTGGGTTCTGTATCTACGGTGCTATTCTGAAGGCGTATTTAGGAGATAAAACAAGCCAATTTCGAGGTAATGATACGGAAGACCATGGTCGTTGGATAATTTGTATTGTTCTTCGGGACAGCTCGTTTATTACAGACAACTACAGCGGACGTTGCACTTGTTTGTAGCTACAATCTAACGTAAACACTAGTATAGCGTACATTGGAAATCTTATGACAGCATGTCGTCTGCTTTGACAAAATCATGTTCTTTCAATAATCGATGATTGAAGAAAAATTCTAAAAGAACAAACACACGGATACTCCATTCTTTTTATATAGCCATTTATTCGGTTAACGAATTTTAAGACATGGCGGTAATAAAATCTGATAAAATGGATGTACTGATCATGAAAAATTAAATCTTTTGTTAAGCTTTAAATCTCAGTTCATAATTTTATGTTACAAGATATCAGGTTAATACCTTTTGACAGAAAACCGTTCGTAATATATATTAAAGAAAGATAACTAAGGATTTTCAAAGCTTTTAGAATATCTTGCAACAAGTTTAATGTTCTTATTCCTCGTCAGAGTTCAATATAAAGATATTTTAATAATTTCTATTTCTAAATTACTAAATAAATAACTTTTTTGAAAAAAAAAATATTTCAATTTCTTTAGAATTTTTCTATAAAGTATTTATAACTTATATGATATTTTTATAGAGAAAACATGTGAATCAAAGGGAGGGAGGAGGGGGGAGGGAGAGAGAGAGAGAGAAGAAAAGAGAAGTGATAATATATTTTTACAAATCCTTCATCATCACACGCTTTCACATGAATTTTATATTAAAAATGTGCATAAGATTTTTTATTCGTTTACCGTTTTACCGTTAATATTCTAAAAAAATCTTTTGCCAAACTTTCTTTTTATAGAAATATAATGCCACAGGCCATGCTGCAAGTTGCACCGTCGACTTTATTTCGAGCGACCGTCGACGTTCAAAGAAACCCTAGAAAAAGAATTTCCGTATACATAGATGTGTTTTGCTTTTTTCATCCGATGCGCATTTTTATATCACCATTCTTTGCATTCGAGATTCCGTATCTTTAGAAGAAAATGGTACAAGCATTCTCTTTTTTTTTTACGCGAAATACATTCCCTTAAATACATTCATTTTAGTGACGCAAATATAATTCGAGATTTTTGTCATAGTTATGTATAATGATATAAACATATGTTCCATATTGTTTTAAGTTATACTGCGTATACTCTATTGCTTTTTAGACATGTGGGATTTATATTTTTCAGTATAAAAAAAGTCCATTTGAAATCACACAGGACATGTAGTTCAATAGAAAAAAAAGAAACAAGTTACTCGGAATAGTCGAAAAATTTTTTGACACATTCATCAATATTACAAAACAATGCCATCATCTAGAAATAATTTGGTAACAATACCGCAAAATTAAACAAAACTGGAGATGTACTACAACATGTTACCATGTCCGCGTCAAATTACATTGGTTCTCTTCGATCTTTACACCCTTTGTTCTCCTCTTGACACGGTGACATCTGAACAAAAACACATTTAACGAAAAGTTCCTCTCCCTTTCGTTCTTTCATCCCGAACTTCGAGCCACGCTGAAAATTCCCCAAAACGAGAACGGACGAACGTTTACGATCGACGGTCATTGTAATGGAAGAATTAGAATGTCGACTCTTCGTTATTCCGAAACTTTTTATTTCGCCCGACCGAAATACGTTCGATTTAATTTTTTTTTCAGGCCTTCTCTCTCTCTTCTCTGTAGTATTGTCGCCGTTGGAGAGTTGCCGAGAAAACGGGGGACTTGTTGTGTGATGCAGGGACACATAGAGGGATGCGAACGAGAGGGAATATTTCGATACTAGCCCGACCGTAAAAATAGAAATAAAACTGAGGGGAATTGCGCGTGTCCATGAGTAGAGGCAGGTGGTATTGGCCGAAATTCGACGATACGCAAAGCAGGCTTCGGTGATCATGCAGTCTGTAATTAAATCAAACGTACAATGCGTCATACGTTTGAGCTATAATTTGTTATGGTATGCGGCATCGATTTATCGGTCATAATGCTGCGTATTATATACATTCATCGATTGAGAGTCTTGTTAAAAAAATATCAACGAGAACCGCGATCTGAGCCGAGATGACGTTGCACTTGTTGGTTGACAATCAACACCTCTATCCCATTTTGTTATGCAAGCGACCCTTCATAATAAATAAGATTTATAATCACGTTTTAACAACATTGTATATATGCATGTATATATAGAAATTATAGTTCAGTTTAAAAAAGAATAATAAATGTGAAAACGTAGAAAAAAGTGATTATAATTGCATGGTAAAATATATATATGATTAGGAACTTTATTTTTATAATTATTATTGCTGTAATATTAGTAATAATAATTAGTACATAAAATTAGGTTCAATATGATATAATTTAAATCAAAATAAGTCAAAGTTATTCAAGTTGAACTAAGTGGCCTTTCGTTAATAAAATGTCAAAATTTACAAAACAAGTTAAACAAATGTTTCAACCTTTAAAATGGTCATCTTCAGTGTTATCTTTTAAATAAATTTTAAACAAATTTGTCTACGCTGTCTATTGTTACATATTCTAAAGTACATTTGTAATAAGATGATCTACATGCCAATAAGAAAATTACATTTTCATGTCCTCAAAACTATATGCTCGTTATATCTTAAGTGCCAAATAATTGTCTTAAGAGTTATGGGTCCATAGTCATTGTACTATCATCAACATACATTCGTAGCAACAAATCGATATATATTATAAATCAATGTTTTTTCAAACTATATCATTCACTATAAAACAGAATTAAATGTACCATACCTTCATCCTAAAGTTGATTATCTCTAAGCATTAAGCTTAATATAAAATTAAACAACGCGCAGAATATTAAATATTAAATATTAATATTTTAACTTGCTTTTGAACTCGGAAGCTTTTACAATAATGTGAACAAATGTCAAAAACAAAACTATAAGTTTTATTATTTTATTAACGGAAGATATCTGGTTCGGTTTCAATAACTTGTTTTATTTTGATTATATTCATTTTGATAATATTGGTGATAATAATTATATTTATATAATTCCACACACATTAAAAAGAATCTATAATTGTCTCCAAAAATCATTATAATTTTCAAATAAAGAGTAATGAAATGATAAAGAAAGCCAAGAACAGTTAAATTTGAATGTTTCAAATAATACATTATATATTTTTATATTAAGTTAATTTTATTTCATTATAATTTTATATATTCTTTTTGATGTATAGAACTATGTAATATAATAATTATTATTAACATTAATAATAATTATGAAAATATAACTTTTAACTAGAATATTTTATTATATAATTATAGTCATAAATTACCAAAAAATTTTTTTCTCAGTCTCTTGCTTTAATCTCATTTATATTTTTGTATTTAAACTGATAATAAAACAATTTCCGAACACGTGTAATGTTGTTCATTTTTTTCTACTTCTATTTAATTATTAATAAATTATGTGACTCATGTTAATGTTAAACTAAATTTGAGAAATCCTGAGAAGAACAAATTTCTATCATATACATTTAATTGAGAAACAAAATTCAGTAAACTTACAGATAATAGGCAAATTTCGATGCATACGTTATCCAGCAGCTGCTACATCGTGATCCTAAAGCAATTAGTTCAATAACATGGTACACCATGACTATCCTCGCCACTGGCAAATCGAATTTCTCGACAAGCTAACGCTGTCGATAACGTTATATTGTACCGCGTGTATTCTAACTGTATAAAGTAACAAAGGTAGTCAAGTAACAATGGTATAGATAGAAATATCTCATTTAATTTGCATTTATATTATTTACTATTATCATCTCAATTATTATATCGATTTAATTGAATTAAGCATTCATTGAACGTTATTTTAATTAAGTAATATTTAAAAAAATATGTAATTATAATAATATTTCAATTACATTTCCTATTTACTTCTAAGTTGTGATCTCAATTTTCTTTTCATAAAAACTCATACAGAGAATAAATTTCTTTTTATTAAATAAAGTTAAATAACGTTCGATTTACTTTTATTTCCTTCTTTTGAAGAATAACACAAAGTGTATTAAATGAAAAAAATTTCGATCCGTTTGCGAGCAAGTACTGGGTTTTGGCTTGCCATGTTACGTGGATCATACGTGACGGATCCATGATTATATAGAGAAGTATCTCTCTCCAACCTACTTTCCAACTATACCATAGTAAATTTGTTAACCCACTGGCGAATCCGTGCGCGCTTCATCGCGCTCTTGGCAGCTCCCGTATTTTATTTTCTCTTACCCTTGTACTCCTTGTTTTGTAGCCATATCATGTGATACTGACCTCTTTCAGATACATTGCTATTTTTAAGTTTTACACCTAGCATCCGAGCAAAAGGGTCGAAAGTGACGCGAGCAATTTGTTTTCTCTGTTATTTATAGAAGTACGCTGCTCGGAGCTTGCATCGAGGATCAAAAGTATTAATCATAGAAATACACAATTCAGGATGAGAAATTCCTTTCGGATTGTTTCTTTTTTATTCTAACTACGTGAAACTATTCTTAAGGAAAATGCGCAAATATTTATGCGCATTAGTATTTCTTATTAATACCTATTTTAAAATATTACATTTTATCACGTGTTCTTTAATTCATTCAACAACTAATGAATGGTGAGAAAAAAGAGTTACTCTAGCAATTACTATTCTTGTGGCAATGCCATCTGCCAACATGTATGAGTATTTGTTTATTTTGTATTTATGATATATTTTCCTATCGGAAAATCTCGAAGGTTTCGATTTTCTACTCTTGTAATAGTATGTGTTAAAAAGTTTATCGCCTTTCAATGCACGTCTCATCGACTCTCAAAGGAAATAATTTTAGACTTGTCCTTTTCCTGATATTATTTTACAAGTTCTTTCCGAATTTCTTCTGGCAATAAGTTCGATCATATGATAGATAAAACTGAACTTGTTCTTGCTTTTTTGCGAAGACTACTATACTTCGTGAAACAATCGTCTTTACATATTTGTGAATCATGATAATATCGAATTGAAATAATTATCATCACAGTGTAATTAACATACATCTATAAATTTTAAATAGAAGCTTTATAGAAAAATAATCAGGGGCGGCGAAATAAATATATTTTCTCATACATACCTTTTCTACATGGCAAAAGTAGTCGCTTTAATTTTATTTTTTTTTTAATAAAATTATTAATGAGCTCCTCCATATTTAACTTATCAACCATTTTTCGATAAATGTATTATACAATGTTATAATATGATTTAAACATTTTTCATTGTTGATCGAAACTTTTTAAATGTCTTAAATAAGAAAATGATCTTTCATTCGAACAAATTGATGTAGGAATCGTTAAAAGAACGCGAATAAATTTTACATATTCTGGTATAAGATCTCGGGATTGTCGTAAAAATTGCACTACATCCTTCAAAAATGCAGTGGCTTTTTTCGTATGTTTTTAATTTCTAAATTACAATTTCTAATTGTGTATAAATTTCTTTCCGACCAAATATCATACAGATATAAAATTCAGTGTATGGAATTCCATACATTAAATCATTCAGTGTACGGAATACTCCATATCAACTGGAGTCGCCACCCACGAAAATAATATTCTGTTGAAACGTATATTAAATAAGTGAGAATGCATTCAGAAAAAAACACAGTGATGATAACTATAGAAGACAACAGTACAAGTTTTATATGTAGAATTAATATATAAAGAAAAGTGAGGTGGAGGCATTTACTTAAGAAAATATGAATATTTTCATTTTAAATCAATTTTTTATCGAATGTATCTTTTCGTAATTATTGATATACAATAATACATTATTTTAAATGAATTTTATATGAAGTAAAACATTAGACAAAAAGTAATACATATATATTCTTTTAAAAAAAATATAATTAATGATCTTCTGAGCACTGTGATTTCGTTCTTTCCTAATTAGTTGAATAAACCATTGTAGAATAAACCATTGTAGAAATAAATCATTATAGGATTATTACAACTTAAAGCTGAATACAACAACTTAATTTTCGTACATTAATTCTACAAATAAAAC
>Ga0157364_1003829_pt1 | contig 14774 bp, 5 predicted proteins | sample AttsexASBM2_FD_111476 | JGI IMG/M metagenome (GOLD analysis project Ga0157364, IMG submission 111476) | Fungus gardens microbial communities from leaf cutter ant in Ribeirão Preto, State of São Paulo, Brazil - Atta sexdens ASBM2 | ecosystem: Host-associated > Fungi > Mycelium > Unclassified ... | reverse complement strand
TGTTCGAAATCAATGTAAATTTTAACTCCCTTCTCTCGCTTTCTCTCTCTCTCTCTCTCTCTCTCTCTCTCTCTCTTCTCTCTCTCCTCTCTCTCTTTCTCTCTCTCTCTCTCTCTCTCTCTTTCTCTTTCTCTCTCTCACACATACACACACATTTTGATAGAGTATACAACAAACAACTGTTAACACGTAAATTAAAAATATATTCATAAGCATATTTTGCGAAAATTGTATCACTCATAAATATGCAAATTAATTCGATTAAATATGATCGTATAATAGTATGTCGTTACATAATGGTCTATCGAAAAAGGTATCACTGCATTCTAGTCTGAATGAAAATGTTAAAATTCTATTATAGGTTTTATGAATTATAAAATAGACTTTTCAAAGGTATGATATATCATATACTTTTGTATTCTTTTTTTAGTATCAATAGTAATTCCAAAAAAGCCCGAACGCTATTTAGCTAATAAATGATTCAAGATATGTGCATATATGCAGTAATAAATAATTTAGCATTTTTTTCACGTCACAGATCGAATGAATAATTTATTTAAAAATTAAAAAGCGGAATGATGTCCAGGACTAAAAAATATACGCATGGCTCGGCAATTTACGATCGTAAAGTTGATGGCTTGTCCGTAGAAATGGCGCAGTGCATCTTCTTTTAGACGATTCCAATACACTCTATCTTCGGGACAGATAACCGTTCGTAGCCAGATAGCGTTACAAGGTCGTCCGTAGTAGTGTAACACCGTCGGAGAATTCAGCCCTCTACGGCCTCTGAAATATCGGCGAAGTTACGAAAGTAGCGGGCCTCGAGAGCCATGAAGCGAAACTCCCGGAGACCATTGTTCGCCAAAGCCGGTAACTTCGCGGAATCGCCACATACATTATCTGAACGAGTGGCGAAGGGCGACACTCTAGGTATCTTTAACTTTGTGTCTTTCTACCATTTTTCAGGTACCTTAGTGGGTGCCAATAACGGTCATTTCCGATCTGCTTTTATCGTGTGTTCCATAACGACGTGATTCTATTAAAATTATGTCTTGCTTAAAAATGTAGATAAAATATAATTATCAAATATCTTTTATATATCGTTGTTAAAATTTCACGATACATCATCCAAAGTATCAAGAAAGTACATATAATTAATAATATAATGTTTGTGTAATTCTTTTTATTTCTTTATATGTAATTATTTAGTAGGTGTAAACATCATCAATCTCGTAAATTGTTGTTCGCAAACTGAATTTAATAAATATTTAATAAATTAATGAATGTTTATAACATAAATATCCGAAAATCAGGATAACAAACATTAAAGATATAATGTTGCAGAGATATGAAATCAGTCGTTTTATTATAGTTTAAATTAATTTTCAATTATTTTTTATTAATTACTAAAATATATTTATTTTTAAATTATACGAAAAAAAAAGACATTTGAATGTATACGGCCTTGGACGTATTATAAGCACAAAGCATCTCCACAAATTGACACGTAAATGGTTTATCAATATATATTGAAAAAATAAATTAAAACAGTTTTATTAAAAATTAATATTTATTTATAATGATTTTAATATTTTGTTACAGTTTCACTTTTATTATCTTTATTATCTTTTATTGTTTTTTTTTAAGAAAATGCACTAAATTGAGAGTGCTGTATATTTATGGCCAAAGCTGTATAAATTTTTTAAGTATTCATTACATAATAGTTCAGATATAAAATACACAGTATGCATAACATATTTGCATTACTGTATGTCTATTGATAAAGTGATGATCATCAAATATTCTTCCTTCGATCGGTACCGAGTCAATTAATTAATCGAGAAAAAGAGAGGTCGTTGCCATGACGGAACCTGTACTCGATATTCATTTACGTTGACGGCTATATTACGTCGAGTGCTTTGCTTGTTTCCCTCTCGTGCTATTAGTGATGTGTAAAGAGACGTCCTGACGGTATATTACTTGAGCTAAATTGCACGTCGGAATACAAAGGAAAGGACCGAGGGATGAGATCGATTACGGTAACGCGTTACACGCGGTTTGGTCAGCGGAATTGCGGTGATTTTCTTTTTCTACCACGGTTGAACTCGTAGATAATTCTTTGAATTATTTCATTCCGACGATTCGTACGTAATATTTCGCGTGACTGTCGACCGTTATCGGAGACCACAGTATATTAAGCCTTATCTCTTACCTCCGCTCCAATCACCGAAAATGCTGACTTCGAATGTGAAGTATCTACCATTAATTTCTAGCCTATACGCGTTCTGGCCTTCAGTGTTCGTTTGTAACGGTGAATCATCGACACGTCAATTATACTGCTTATGATTAATGATTCGTTCTATAGTCATCACTCATCTCACTAAAGGTGGTAAATGGCGCGTTCTTGAAAGGAACATTATGTTCAAACATGAATAATTCCTTACTTTATTATGACATTATCTATCTTCACTTTCTTGATTTTTAGTACGCGTAATATTTCTTGAAATTTTTCCTCTTGATACTTAAAATTATTTGCAAATAAAATATTTGTTATTGTTATCTAAAACTGTTACGATATCTTAGTTTTGACAAACAAAATTTAGTTTGTATATATTTACTTTTAATACTTATAATTATTTAAAAATAAAATATATTATTTATTAACATATCTAGAATCATTAAGATATGCTCCTATTTCTAACGAATAAAATTTGGGAAATTGTAAAACTTCGATGCGCTTATTGTTTGAAGATACACTCTTTAATTAATCGTAAGTTGTATATAATTAAAAATGTTTTTCTTAAAGTATCACAATTTAGATTAAAGTGAGGAGGGCACTATAAATCTTCAGTAGTACATTATCTCTGTAATCATAGCTTTGAAACATCTATTAATTTACGTTGTTGACGTAAATATCGCACGATATGCTAGATTTTTGGTACCCAAAGAAAGAAATAGAAAATACGGCTGGAAAGGAAGAACAGCAAAGGATATTGTGCTCTTCTTTGATGTACCTCGTCTATCAGAGCGAAACGGTCGCGCTCCTCTCTTCCTTTCTGATCTCGCGGGATGGGATATCATCTCTCTCTCTCTGTCCTGTCTTTGTATTCTATTCACCTTCCCGCAGCTTGACGAGGAAGGAGCAGCATTCCCCATTACTGATAAGATACTGATCGCGATATATGTACACCCACTGGCACTAATCCGCGCGGTGATCTGATAATTGAGCGAACGCTGGACACCGGAAATACGTAACAGCCGTTACTGTCACGGTAACGTCGATGCGGGATTACGAGTTGTTGGTCGCCCTTGCTCGTAACCAGGGTCAATTTGCGGTACCCACAAATCACGCCAGAATCACCGGAAGTGTCCGGATTGACACGATTTTACAAAGCTATAGTGAAAACAATGCACTCTTTCTGCGAAAGATTAAATACTGATATTGTAGAGATTGTCGGTTTTTTTTAACGATTTATGTGTAGGGAGAATATAAATTGAATAAACCGATTCTTCTAGAGAGCTAAAAAAATAATAAATTACAATAAATCTTTGTATCAAATTGTGTAAAGAAAATCACGCGCAGAATTTTAGATTCTGAAATGAATCAGTAATAAAGCGTCTAGGGCATTTACCGCGCTTTGAAATTTGCGAATGTTAATTATTTTAATTTTAATTTAGTTTAATTAATCTAATTTTAACATTTTAAATTATTTTTCTCGTAATTATTAAAATTATTTCTATAATTTTTAGTGAAAACCATATGTAAAAGCGATTGAAATAATTGAATAAAAACAATGAAAATAATTGAATAGAAACTGAGCTACTAATTTGTAGTTCGCTGTTACGAAGGAAGTGTCGCTTGCGTTTTGCAATTAGTTACATTGCATAATGAAAATTTAGCACCATTGTGAAAATTAGCAATTATTTATTGTTTCTATTTCGAAGCGGAACATGTTTTAATTACTAGCGTAAAAGCTCACCACCAGTTTATAATTATTGCAGCGACACCGGCTAACTTTCCGACTAACTTTCCGACTGATATCGAAACAGTTTATCGAGTGGCGACAATTTAATTGATCATCTGCCTCTTCATCGTCGTAATATAGTATTATCACGTTCGCAATATTTTAACGTGTTATTTTAATTACATGGATTTCGATTTCATTGGTGCGGTAGCTGACAAATACAGTTGTACGTATCTACGTATTTCGACCGAAGCCACTATACCCCTTTCGGAACTTTGCGATAAATCTCGATTAATCCAATCGAGGAGCCATCGCGCGTGACCAATCCCGAAGAAGCGATTGCCAATCGCCGCTCGATTCCAGGACAGACCTTCCCGTTTAGTTAACGTAGTCGCTTCTTTGATTAGTTAACCCATTCCCATCTTTGTTCGCAAAAGGGGATAGACAAGGCGACGAGATGTGCAGTTCCCTGGAGGGTTTCCTGCCGTAGACACTCTTCTCCCTCCCATCTCTTCTGTTCCCTTACTCTTTACAGGATCTCCTACACTCCATAGACTGAGATGAGAGCGATCGCTCGGTCGGAAAATCGCTTTAAACCGCGCCGACTAATATTAACTTTCTCTTATCGTTTCGTGAAATTCCCGAACTCTTTTTTTCCCTCCATCGCGCATCGGGATCGCAAAAGCTTTCCCTTCCCATGGGGTGCACGCTGGACGGCGCTCCGAAATTTCCTTATTTGCCGTTCGGACGGTCGGCTTTGTGTAAACTTCGTTTTATCCCGCAAACGGTGAATGTTTTCCTCCTTTCCACTTTCACGATCGATATGTCTGGAATTTCGTAACGAGCAAATAGATCAACGATACGAGTCACGACGAGATTCGAGATAGTCACGACACATCAAGGTTGCATGTAATTAACCATCTTGCACATATCGTTGTGATCGATTACTTTTGATCCGTGAAAAAACGAATGATAACTATTAAAGTTCGATGATTTAGCAGCGCAAAAGAGGAGAAGGAAAGACGCAGGAGAAAAGAGCCGCGATTGGCAAAACGGTGCATCAAGTCACCATTTCAACCGGCAAACTTTATGCAAACAATTTTAGGGCGCAACAAACTGTCACGCTCGCAATAAAACAGTAATGCTTTTCACTCATATAACCAGTCGCATTCTACAACGAGCATAATTCACGCGAGAAGCGTGACAGCTAACCTCCCGCTAAAGTGATATGCATCCTGCACGTGCGAGCATATGAAAAAGCAAAAGTTCCGTGTGCGCTTTTATTGAAACGCTTTATATTTGGAAATATCATTTTGAATTAAAATTTTTTTATTAGTCCAATCCAACACTAATATTGCTTTTTAATCATGCTTGCGTATTTGATGTGTTAATTTATATTCTCTGGTATATAGTATTATTATTAGCACACATTTTAGCTAATTTTAAATAAAATTTTAAAAAATATAAATAAATTATCTCATTTCACTTTACTATTTTTACCAGACTTGTTATTAAATGTGTAACTTTGGTGTATATAATAATAATGCAGGCAAGTTACTAATCCAGCGAGATAATTGATAAAGTAACTTTTAAAAAATTTTATAAAGACCTATGTATCGCTTAAGTTTAGTGCATTAACAGATAACAAGCTTCCCTTCCGCTATTAAATTTAACGAATAGTTTCCAAATCATTAGCAAAAGCTTCCGGTTTATGTTATTGTAAGCTCGACTTATGTCGATTCGCTCTTCAAAACCAAAACAGGATATTTAGATCTCCTGTTAAATTGCTTAGAAGATTGTATGGTGCATGCATCCGTCAGAATAATCAGAGAGATTGTAAAATCGAGAGTTTTATATACTTCCGTGGAGAAAACGCTCGGAATGCAAAATATTGAGACTTTAATCAAGGGCTCGTAGTGAAAATATTGGCCGACGAGGGAGATTCACGAATAAAATTAGAAGAAATTTGCGCGTGCGAGCTGTCCAGCATCAGATGAATCGACGGATAAAAATTCGCATGACGCGATCGCGGGAACGATGTACGTCCCAAGGGTAGGACCTCAAACACTCATAATCCGGACAAAATTACTGCGTGCCGGTGAAAAGCTCTGCGCATAAGTTTCGAAAGCGAACGAGCCTGTGCACGGTCAAATATGTACTCTGGGGTAACCAAACACACTAGTAGTCTTTTATACGTGGGCAACGCGCTCACAGCTGTATGTGCTAAAATACTCATACGTCGCATGCAACCTACGCTTCGCAAAATGCAGCCGTTAATCCGGCCGTTCGGCTGGAGCGCGCGAGCCTCACTGTGAAAAATTTCGTCGGGTAGCGTAGATTAAATATAAGTACGTGTAAAATATATGTCCGTATATTCAGAAACATTCCTCGCATTTTTTTTCATGCGATTCAATTCGGATTCGAACTACAGAGATAAATAGTCATCACTATAATATAAAAAATAATTTCTTCTCGACGTTACTTTAACAAAAATTGTATTTGACATTTGTGTATATCGAAAGTATATCGAAAATAGAAAGTTGGAAACTTGCCAACGATGATGGATTTCCATGAAATTATTGCTAACGGCAAATCGACTTCAAATTTGTCAGCCTGGAGCTGAAACGATATTCAATAACGATGACATGGTCTGTATATAAAATAAATCATATTCATAGGGAACATGCTACAAAATATTCGGCCCAATATTTTTCCATTCGAGATATGATAACTTCTAACTCACTTTGCGACCATTCGCGGTTGTAGTATATATGTCGCCGCAATAAAATCATCCTCCGCTTCACTTTGCACAGATAAAGTGCTTAATATTTTAATCGTTCGTTTAACGAGTGCGATGCCCGTGAGAATATTTCGCGCTTTGCAACATGTCCAATCAAAATAGTCGATTGGGTTCTGGGTCGCGAAATAGTCGACTGAATAAATCCGCTCGCGAAATCATTTTATTCATCGATTTTATGAATAAATATTATTGCGCAAACATATGTAATCTTTGAGTATAAGAGCTTATAAGTGCAATTTATTTCGTAAAATTACTAAAAGCTCTTCTTGCCAAAGTCATTTTATAATAATTTGTGTATGAATTTTTATTTTTATTATTTTTAGAATTAACAAACGTGAACCATTGCCTTGAATATGTATATTATTTATTGAATGAAAAAGAAAGCCATTTCCTATTGAATTATTTCTGCTATTATCCGCGTGACTACGATAAATTACATGAGTACGAACCGATAAAGTGCATATAGGAGTCTTTGACCTGTTAACATTATATTAATAACGGCATATTGTTTTTTCCAGGCACGCATGTTTAATATACCGCATACACAACATAAATTTTCTTTTCATGTTGCAGCATAATGAACAACAACAGTGTGGAGCAGCCGGATCCAGACAACATAAAGATGTTTGTGGGGCAGGTACCTCACGATATGGACGAGAATGATTTGAGGACGATGTTTGAGGAATATGGTCGAGTGCATCAGATAAATATCCTGCGGGACAAGATTACCGGCAGTCATAGGGGTGAGTGATTGAGCTTCTTCACATTTACGATTGTACGCTTCAAGTCTATGTCTAGTTGCAATAAACTTTTGCATTTAATGAAATAATAGTAAAAAAATAAATATAAATTGACTTCTATTTCTTTGTTATTTTAATTAAAGTTTATTACAGTTTTCAATTATAACAAATGAATATAAAATTATATTTTATTGTATAAATTTTACTAGAAAAATTATAATATTAATACATTTCTATATTTTTTATTGTAATTTAGCTAATTTATTTAATCAGTTTATTATTTTTTTTTAATATTCTCTTTTATAAGTGTGAAAAATGCTTTTATAATACATATTTTTTTTTTATCAAAGGATGACTTTGATAATTATGATTATTGCATTATGTTTACTCTTTTAAATATAATTTTCTTTGATTTTTTTTATTATGAATGAATAGATAAGAAAATGCAGACTTGTATAGAATTTTTATTTTTTTATCGACAAATCTTTTTTTCATTCTTCAATATTTATGTGACAAAACGGAATTGAGATTGATTATGAAAATTGGTTTACATGCTTATGTATGAACATTGCACAATAATTGACATTTTGAAGTTGACAAAACATGTTAAAATGAATATGTGAATGGTTATGGAAAGAATGAAAAAGTCTGGGAAAATGCATTTACGACATCAAAAAGAATGATAAAATGTTAAGATCGTAGATTAATTCTGGATATATTCGGCCCCTGCGATAAATTAAATCTCTTTATAGAGGATATAAATGGATTTTGTATCTTATTGTTTCGTACTTCCTGCAATAATTGCAATATAATTACGATAATATGATAAGCATATATTATGAAGATAATATTACATGTGCATATACGTAAAGTTTATATGCATTATGTATAGGAGACGAATATGATGATAATATTCAATTATCAAATAATTGAAATTTCAATTTATTTCATTTTTGAAACTGTTCTTGAAGTTGAATTATGCCAATAAATTCACTGAATAGGTTAATTCGTTGGAAATCATATTTTCCATTAAACTGATCCCTCAACGTTATATCGAATTTTCATTATAATTGACGTTGTTGCATTTTACTATTATTGATGTAGTCTCGTAATAGAGCATACTGAAATTAGGTATTACTCTGAATAATCTGACTTTTTAAAATTCCATTCTATTTATTAATCACATTAATTATACACAGTATATAATAATTGTAACAAATTTTATTCAATTTTTATCAAGTATTACAAATTTTCTAAATTGAAAATATAAAATAAGTATAAATAAGAAGAAATAACGAGAGAATGATTTCAGGATATAAATCATTATTAATCATTAATTTCAAAATTTTTTTGTGGGATTAATAGGACTATAATATTGAAAGAAAATTACATTGATTTCAATATATATTCACATCAAATAAAGGAAATAAGGAAAAGCAAATTTGTATACAATAATTAATATATAATAGTTAGTTATTAATATAAAAATAGTTATTGCTACAAGTCTTTGTCGGTATATTGATCAGAGGGCGAGAAAGCAACCCCATGGGACCTTCTTCCGGGGACTGTCTCCCCACGTCGGAATACAGGCGCGCTTGTAATGTGGCTGTCACTGAAATATACACGTGCTCTCTAATAACGAGCCTTAACGCTCGCTAAACGTCGTTCGCACCAGTGAAAGTTTATGCAATTACTTTCACTGTACAGATGACTTCAAATTTGCGGCCGATGTGAAAGTTAGGTATTGTGTGGTAACCCGATTGCCTAATGTGTATGTTAGGAATATCGATTTCTGTGCGAGACGACCAAAGTTCTCCTGGATATATTGCCAAGTATATAATTACGATCGAATCGATGTAGAGTTTATCCGTATAATGAACAGAAAAAGGAAATATCCTATTGCATTATCGTTTAGCAATATGTCATTTTAGAAAATTAGATTTATTAGATTTATAATTTTATTAGATTAAGTATACTTTGTACTAGAAATTTAAAGAAATTGTATATTCACTAAATTCAATTGTATTAAATTTTTATAAATATATTAAATTTCACCGATCACAGACAACGAAATTTTAAAAAAGTTACTTTTTCTTAATTAAAAAATTATTAATTATATGTGATATGATAATTTTTCAAACCAGCAACCGTTTCCCTGCAACTAATTTTTAAATAATATACGTGTAATGCGCGCGCGCGCGCGCGCGCGCGCGCGTGTGTGTGTGTGTGTGTGTGAGAGAGAGAGAGAGAGAGAGAGAGAAGTGTCAAAGTTCTATTTCTCTAAAGTTGTTTTATCGTATTTCTTAAATCATAAAATTATTTACTATAATTATTGCAGAAATTACTTTTAAAAAATTTTGTATATTAAATTTTGAAAATAATCGATTGTCAAATGTATATTATTTCACAGTTCTTGGTAATCTAAATGAATTTTCTTCAAGCACGCTTTAGAAATCTTCCATAGATAAGTAGATCTATATGTAAAATGTACGCGATGCACTATCCGAGTCGGAAGGCGCGAAATGTTAGGATTCTGAGAACTTCCGGAATAATTAATGTGAGCGAATTGTAAACGTCATGCGCACCTGCAAAATTGATGGCGGCAGGCAGTACAACTGGGATGAAATTCGTTCCCCATTGTGAAAATTTAACTTGATTACCATGACGTAATGGTGAATTAATGTCCCGCTCGCGGGCCGTTTGTTTAATGCACCGCATTTTAGATTTCGAAATCTCTGTCAACGTGGAGTTTCAATTTTACAATAAAACGAGCTAATTACCGTTTTCCAATTAACTTTAGTTGACAATCATCATATTAGGCAATCTTCTCGTCATATTCTTCATTAAATTACAATTAATGTTATATAGAATGTCTTAAAATGAACCGATTAACTTTATATTAGTTTATCAATCATATTAGTTTATCAATCATAATTGGAGTTCTATAGAATTTCATCTGTAAGCAATAAAAAAACACACACACACACACACAGTCGATATAAATTATAATACTTAAGTAAAATGTATACCGAAATAATAACTCGACATGGGATGAGTTTGCTCGTCTGTCGCTGGCCAAACAGTCAGAAGGTAAATTCCACAGTGCATCGAGGCGTTTTATCTCGACGGTGGAAATAAAACACTAAAATTTCCAGAAATTCTATATTAATTAAGCCGCGGAGCCAAGCTTGGCATGAGCTCTACTAAAAATTAACAAGAGGTACCTGTGGAATATATTTGATTTACACCAGGATAAATTTAAAGTTTAAATTATTCACAGGAATACTCGTAATGTCGCATAATGAAAAAAATTGCTTCGGCTGTTCCATCGGTAATTATAATACTTTAATCCTCATTTATTTAATTTTAGTCGCTTTCTATAAAACCACAATTGTAATATAACTCTATTATTTTGATAAAAAATATTTTAATTAAAATTAAATATAGAAAGCATAAAATACAGTATAATATAACTAAAAGAATTTCTTTTAAATTTCACTCTTGATTAATCAAATTATATATACTTGAATAGAATCATATTCACTCTATGTTTTTATGTGGACATCACTCTTGCAATTGATAAAGAATGTACTAACACGTTATTGAAGTCTTTCAATACATATCTCCGCTTACAATTTACAATTTAGATGGGAGAGGGGATGTCAATAATTAAACAAAGTATGAATTTAATTCATAATTGATATAAAAAATTTATTTGTTTTAAGTATAGAAAGAGTATAATTGCTGTTGATTTTAATTATTGTTAATTTATTTACTCAATTCTGTGAAACTTGTCGCATCTTCGTAACGATGTACCTTATACATGGTGGTTCATTGAATGTATGTATTGTAGAATTTTATTTCGTACAAATGTTAATTGCGTGCGACTTATTGTATTGATATATCAGTTACATTACATATTGAAGAGGGCCAGAAATAAGACTGAAAAGTTTATTAATAGCTTTGAGATAGATTTTCTTTATTGTTAATAAACTGAATAACGTTATCCAGTATTAGTTTTTATTGACTTTTAATTCTTGTTAGATTTATTTGTCAGAGTCTCATATTTCTGTTACAGTACATTCTGTTAAGTCTGTTATTAATCAAAAAATTTTCAATTAAATATGTGTCAATATAATGACATGTAAAATATATTTTTTATTAATAAACATTCACAAATTAGATACAGTTTATACTTTAAGCCATATAGACAATGTTATGAACAATGTAGACAATATGAATATTTTAGCAAAACTATATTATCAAAAATATCAGTGAAAATTCTTTTGAAATTCTTTTTTCAGTTTACTTGCTTTGCGATACTGCTTTATTTAATCTATTGGATCTATTGGAAAAAGTATTTGATAGCTAATAAGTTTTTCATATTTAATTTTTTAAATAAATTTTGTAAAAGTATTTCTTTTTATTTAATTAATTAACTTATAGTAATGTATGTAGTAAACAATAGTTTCATTTTTTGAATTATTTTATATTACATACTTAATTTACATACTTAATTTACAGTACTGTGATGATATTGACATTAAGAGTTTTCTACTACAATGTACATATTAAGGTAAATTAATCTTATTAGAACATAACTTCGCAAAACATTAACATAATTAAATTAGGTATTATCATATTAATTTAGGTATATTCATTCTTGAAATACGAGATTTATGCGAAACAGAACGGTGAAGTCATCTGCTTTGAAATCAATATCTATTGCTAAAGTGAGCAATCCATGGAATGTTCAATTTGGTGGGTCAATAGGAGACAACGAACTCGCGGCAAACTCCTTTTATGCCCGATTAAAACAAGTGCGGAATCGTGTTCGCAATGAAGACCTTCGAGATTGCCATCGTAGCCAATATATCGGAATCCCGAAAGTGTCCGACTGCGCCGCTTCTTGTCGCAAAGTAGTGGAATTCGATACTCCGCTACTTTGTGAGACACAGTATGAGAACGATAAGGATGATAATAGGATTTTCTGCAAATAGGAAGGACGGGCTGCCGTCTTCCGTCGCACAATTTTCCGCGTGGAATTTCGTTGTTCCGCTCGGCGAAAAGACGTCGGGAAATGTTTTAGTTAAATTAACAGAGCTCTCGTGCGGCGATGTTTCCCTGTGTCGATTGCGAATTCCTCTTCGACAAGCTTCCTGTTACTCTGTGTGGATATACGGTATCGTTGCAAGGCACGTTTGTCTCTTGCATCTTCGCTCTAAAATCTTCTTGCACCGGAATACTGTGCGCGTGGATCACTCGGAGAATTTGTTTGTTTTAAACGCGAATCGACCTCCCGCTGTTTGTTACGCCCAGAAGTATACCCTGCTATTAATCACATAGTCCTACTAATCGTCCTTAAATCGTGCCATGTTTGCGTCACCTTGCTCTTTCATACTGAAGAAAACCAAACTTCGTCGACTTGACTCTTTAAAAATCGCTATAAAGATCGGTTGTGTACTATTTGTTAGTCAAGTGCTTAGAAATAATTCGAGAAGATCTATATACTTCTTAAGAAAATATTCTTGCTATTAGTATTCTTCTTTAAGAATTTTTTAAATAAAAGCTATATAAAAAAGCTATATAAGTATATTTGAAACATGGTATGTTTATTCTTTGATTTAAATGTTCTTTACGAATTTTTTTAAACATTATAAAAGATTTTTTGATAATTATTTGCAAATAGATATGGAAGTGTCGAAAAATACTTCACTGTTCCTATGATTTAAAAACTAGAAATTATTGGGAACGAAAAATTTTAAATTCGTAATTAATAATACATAAATATAATTCGTCCGATCTACAATCAAATTAAAAAATTGATTTTAGTAAAAATGGTAAAATTAAAAAAAAAATTTATTTTTATCTTTTTTCCGAGTTTTTTTCTTACGAGAAAAATTGAAATTTTTTAATTTTTTTTATAGACGAGGTAGAAATATATTGAGAACATCTAAAAATTTTGATTCAATTGGATTAAAATTAAAGAAGTCATTATGGCAATAGTGATTGTATTTTTTTTATATATAGATTTATAAATAATTGCCCAACAAATTTTTATAATGCTTAAAATAATTAAAAAGAAACATTTAAAGTATAAACACCAAGCATTTTTTTTAGCAACAAAATTTTTTTTTAAAGAAAATTTTCGTAATGAACAATATAAAAATAATATTGAAAGCGAGAATCTCTTCTTATAGAAAAGTAGGCATAATCTATTTAAAAAAAAATTCAAAAAACGAATAGTTTAATGTTCAATAAAAGATTAATAACGATACTATGTCTAAATTTTGGGACTCTTAATTCGAAAAGATTTTGTGAAATATATCCAGAATCTATATTTATACACAATCTATTTTTTAAAAGTCGTTTGTTTGAATCGTATTTCGATAAAGTCGTTCAGCAGTTTTTGCCTTTCCTGAGCACGTTCTCTTTCTCTCTCCTGCCGAGCAAGTCTCTGCATTTCTTGTCTTCGTCTCTCTTCATCTTGTCTTTGTCGTCTCTCTTCATCTTGTCTTTGTTGTCTCTCTTCATCTTGTCTTCGTATCTCCTCATTTTGTCTATTATTGTTGTAGTTCGCATTATTTTGAAGATAATTATTATTGTTATCTATAACGTCTCTCCCGTCCATCTCCGTCGAATTTGTAGATGTCCTTTTTTAGTTAGCAACTGGAATTAATGTTCGCGTTGTCTAATATTGTCGAATCTAGGTCTTACTTTATGAATCTAGGTCTTATTTTATGTGATTTGCAATAAAGTTATGAAATGATATTTTTTTAAATAATGACGGCTCGATGTGAAAAAATCTATAAAAATCAATGCTTTAAAGCGGTCTAGCTGGATGTTAAGTGTTTCTGTGAAATGATCTATGATTCTGTGAGAAATTATATTTTACGTATGTAGTCTTTTAAAATGCGCGCCGAAATAATTTTTCGATTTTGAAACGCAAACTCTACTAAACTACAAATAACATTAGATTTCATAAAAAAAATCAATGTTATGCTCAGTTGAAATTAAATGTGTCCGCGAATATTTATTAGGTGTACAACTTTGCTTCCGCCGTTTTTTTTTCCGAAGTTCGAGGCTTTATTGTAAAAAATGGTTATACATTTATGATTCAAAGTATTGTCCATCGCTGGCCACTATTTTCTCCCATCTTTCGGGTAGCGTACGAATCCCGCGTCGAAAAAACTGGTCATCTTTTGAGGTTATCCACGAATCGATCCAATTTTTTACTTCTTCATAAGACCGGAAGTACTGGTCAGCCAG
>Ga0157364_1003828_pt1 | contig 14775 bp, 7 predicted proteins | sample AttsexASBM2_FD_111476 | JGI IMG/M metagenome (GOLD analysis project Ga0157364, IMG submission 111476) | Fungus gardens microbial communities from leaf cutter ant in Ribeirão Preto, State of São Paulo, Brazil - Atta sexdens ASBM2 | ecosystem: Host-associated > Fungi > Mycelium > Unclassified ... | reverse complement strand
TGCAATTTAACAAAATAATCCAAATAGTAACTTATCAATTAATTGTAACTCGTAATAAAAACATTGAAAGATAGATAGTTTCACAGCAGAAGTACATATCGTTTTAGTCGGGCTCCTTTTTATTCGCATAAAAGAAGCAGGACACGGCGTATTTCGAATTCACTCGACCATACTTGGAATCCAATAGAACCGCGCTTCGAATACCGGTCACTGAAAGATCCATAGAGGCGTCCGAGCGTAGGTGGGATGGCGTGCTCTGCATAAGAGGAGGCACTGAACGAGCGCCGAAATATAAATAGCTTCGTACGAAAGTTGGAAGGAGACCGAAGGGGAGACGATTGTGGACCCCCCGCGGTGACTGAACTTGTACATTGAACCGCGTCGGTAAATTCGCGGTTGTGTTAAGCGAGCCGGTCAGCTGTGGCCGATCGGGGAGAGCTGAAAGGGGTCTCCGAGCAGTTGAAGCGTGCATAAATTGCAATGTTAATGTTACCGGCGATACATAAACATGTTGCACGTTGGTCGGATTGCCTATGCGTACTGCACACCCTCTAGGTGCTTGCCTGCGTCCGTGCATACGAGGGTGAGTTCGATTTTGTCTATACGACGAGGATGGTTGGTGTGTACATATAGACGCGTGCATAGACGAGAGTAACTCGTGCGTTCCATGTCGGTGTCGCGTAATTGCGGGGGTAAACGCGAAAGTGTACGTGCACGAGCGGATGAGTATGTTGGAGAGTCGGAATGATAGGATAGGCAATTGTACAGATGCGTCATCCGTTAGGGATGTATCTGACGTAGCGAGATTTAACGCGAGCGACACATGTGGTGAACGATCGCTTTTTTTCCGTACGAGATTCATTGTTAACAGCAACTGTGACGACATAGTTAGTGATGAAACAGAATGTATAGATACACCGATGTGACTCAGCCTTTAAATAAATTACAAACGTACACGTGAACGCATTAATTTTAATAATAAATTTTGCAAATTAATACGTATATATACGTATGAAATACATATAATGAAATACATATAATGGTAACACGCTTATCTATGTATGTTTATCGCATCGAGGACACATCGAAAACAGACGGTAGGAATGTATTCGGGGAGGAAAATCGTCACGCAACAGAGCCTTCCCACGTTATGACATTGTCATCCCTCTGTCACCCTCTCGGTCCTCAGCCCTCCTTTCCAATTACCTACGGATCCATTAGGCCCTAGCGTGATGGTGACGAAATTATTGCTGGAGTCTTCAGCGTATTAACATAACAATGCGGCAATTAACACGTTATTGCTCTTCGTCCACGCTCTGCCGCCAATCCATGCAACGATAAGAAGCATATAAGATATTTTTTTTAATAAACAAGATATCCTATATCCATGCTTATATTTCAAACTTTTACAATAATAAAAAATACAAATAATAAAATATGTCGGAACTTGTACAGCACAAAGTTTGCAGCAACGTTGCAATATTACTACAATAATGCTAAAACGTTGCAATGTTGTTGTAATATTGTTAGAATAATCTATGCTGTATAGGGAAAAATTTTACATGTAAACTGAACAAATTCAATGTACGTATCACATGTCGTATATATTTTTTAAATGAATAGCATAGCATGCATTAAACATCAACAATCTGAAGTCGAGCCTAATCGCGAATATTCTGTATTTACGAGAAGAATTATAATTGAGACGATCATGCAACTTGTATATGTACGGATTAGCTGATTATTTGTACAGTCACCTATATACAAACGCACAAATATACTCTTATAATCGTATACCCTTCGCAGATATAGTTATCAAAACATACCTCGGTTATCATTACAACTTGTCACTCCTTTGTATGCTCAGTGCAGCCGTTAATACTAGCTGACAGCTTCTGCTGTCTTATTTGAAAGACGCGATTATTCGTACGACAAAGGCACCGCCAACACTTTCTGCACGTGTACGTCGTATGTCTCTCGGATATAAAATCCCCGCGACGTAAACATTCCCAAGCTGATATTCAGACATCTGTTCTTTACCCTCGCGCTGACTCCGATCTCCACGTTCGGCTTGATCACGCGCCAGAACCGACAGTTTACGCTCGCCCGCGTACACGAACTTCAGCTCTCTTCATCCCTAACGATAACTCCGGATAAATCGCCTTGAGTGCAATCGACTTAACCCCGCGTCTCAGCAAAGGCGCAGCCTTTGGATACATCGGCGAATGAGGATGAATCGGGAGAATCAAGTGGGATTGACACGTTGAAAGGGCGTCAGTTCGGAAGACGCTGAGCGAAATAATCCTCGGCTTTCCGCGTTCCCTCGATCACAAAATTTTTCGACGATATATTCGGATATTCCCCGAGCTATCGAGATCTTCGCTTCGAAATGTACGCGAGTGAGAATGATTATTGTCATTCTTCGCCACGTCGCGATAAACCCTTTCGTATCTCGCGATCGAATGACGACGTCCCGGCGGCATCGCGGAATGTATTGAACAACGAGGAGACGAATCCAAGGAGAATCCAAGGGATGTCTCGCGCTTGACGCGCTGAAAGGACGTCAACTGTCAAATGTCAACTAGCGATGTCGAGTGTAATAATCCCCGACTTTCGGATTCGAAGGACGTACGTCAATCCGACGAGCGCAGATCTGTATTTTCATAAGGCTAACCCAAGAAAGCAAACACCACGTGCCCAACTGTATATGAAGGGTTCGTGTCCTAAAACTCTTCGCACACTGACATCAACTATAGAATTGGACGATGAGTGAAGAAATTCTTTATTTGAGGAAAAATTTATTATTGAATTTATTACTTGACACACTTTTTTTCCATCTGCATAAAAGAATTCACAAGAAAATTACAGACAGACCAATGTCTATATAATAATATTATATACTAATACATTTTCTATATTTTTTATTTTAAAATAGAAAAATTTAAATTTAAATTACATTGTAAATAATATCTGTGTAAATTTTCTGTGATTTTATTGTTGATTTCTAAAAATAAAAAGCTATTACAGAAAATATTCTTACGAAGCAACTATACAGCGTCTCTCTTCGTATCTATTAACGTCAGACACGTCAGAATAAAACTGGTTAGTTTTGATAAATCCAGGCCACGAAGGCACGAACCCCGTACAAAGGGGTTGTACTCTCGACCCTCGAGGTCTAAGTAACGCACGCAACTCGAGACGGTGATTTCCAACCCACGCCTAGGGGGTTCCAAGAGTGAAACGGTCGCGGCATGGTAGAAAAAGATGCATGTTCTGGATAGGATGGAAAGAACGAGAGGGAAGTAGGACCTTGGAGAAGTAGGTGGGACGAAAGGGCCGGTGTAAAAGTAGTACTTCCGTTCTGCCAGCCGTCGCGGCGCCAGAAAGACGGGCATGCGCGTTTTCGTTGATGCGAGTTACCTTCCACCTAGAATGTTTGTTTTCTCTGAAAGAGGCGAAAATGGCTCCCCAAGTCTGACAATACCCGAGGAAACCGCGCCTCGGCTTTCATGGTCCTAAAGGGTGCAACGCATTATCTAGGGGCCAAGCACGAACTTCTTTCGGGGTCGACGCTCTTACAAACATTCATTCTAATTTCACCGATGCTCAGAAAACGGGCGCGGCATTACAGTCGAAAGGGGAAAACCTTGTGGCAGGTGTCCACCTGCTAATTCCGTTGAGCACACATAACGAACCGAGTTCCGCCGTTATGAGCCGTGCTGAGAAGCTGATTATCACTAATACACAAACGAGCAGACAGTTTCCAAGTTACAGTCTTGCGTAGAATTTAATCTGGATTAAATCTCGGTATTGCGGTTACGTTGGTAAAGATATACATATGCCACATAACGACGTAACAAATGCGTCTAGCACATGAAATGAAATTTGTATTTTCTTAATGATCAGCAATTTCATTATAACGCTTTGCAAGAAAGCTCGTAACATCTTAATATTTGAGAATGCACAATGTAATAGAAATTTTTTTCTGACTCTTCATAATATTTAAGATACGTTATGAGTGCATGAGGCAACTCGTACATTATAATTTGTCGAGACATTTTGACATAAAAAAAAACAAAGATTGAGTTAATCCAAGGATTAGATGCGAGTCATGATTTATGCGCTAATATCGTGCTACAATGAGATGGGGAAGTTTAATATGTTTTTCGTGAAAGTCCTGGTGCGTAATTAATTTACATTCGCGCCTGAGAAGAGAAGTGCGAGTAAGTGTACCGAAAGCCGACCACGACTCTGCGCCGTCATTAATAATAATCCTGGAATTAACAAAGGAAGGGTGATGCGAATTATTAAATTCTCCGAGATAGAAAAGCCCGTTGTTGGTGTCTACCTTCACCACACTTCCTCTATTTTTCTTCCCTAATTTGCCGAGAGATTCGTTAGTCTTCTGTGCAATTTGCTTTTGCTATTATTATAAAAGCCGCGTTAATTACTCGTCGTACTCGTCTACCAAAGGCGATATCTTTGACTTCATCCGGGATGTGGGAACAAAATTATACGAGACGTGATGCGTGTAGATCTACAAGTGAGTATCCTTGTGTATTTGTAGCAAATTATATGCCTTATGCATTTTTTTTAAATTATAAAAAAACCTGAGATTCCACATAGCCGTTTGTATAACCAGGCTACGCAGAGAATATTAAATTATTAAAGTCAGCCTCACCTAGTAGATAAAGACGTGACTTACGCTGTGTTAAAGGTTAATTCAGAAACCATTCTCAGTTGCCTGAAGAAGGAGTGGTTCGCTACTCGCTACTCGAGTATACGACGTGAGTGCTTCACGAGAGAGGACAAACGACGGCAGAGAAGGAGATCCGTTCTTGTAAAGGAGATTTACGATATTGCACAATACGTAGATCTCTAACAAATCGCGCAAGCCTTCATCGCTGCCTCAACTTGTAACTTAAGCGTGGAAGTCTGATTCAACGCCAAGACATTTCAATTACCATTTCGGTATTTCAAGATTTGCGGAAAATCGTTTATCAACTCGACATGCGCGCAGATACATGTTGCATATATGAGAACATACAAAATGGAGGTGCAGAAAGACGCGGTACGTTCGCGGTACTCTCAGACTATCAAGTAACAACAAATACAAAAGCAACGGTGCTATGGTGGAAGAATTTCTCTCAGAATTTATTACGATTTTTCTATTACAATCTCTCTTACGTTGCCTCGAACGTATTGCGTTCTCCTCCAGGCGCGGCTTGTTCGTCGACCGTTTCGTGGTTGTCTCGGGTTTCCGAGAGGAGCCGTCTCTGGAAAGAAGCGGTTATCAGTTTGACAGTGACGCGGTTAAAGGAGGAGAGCGAGAACTAGCGGACGAGAGAGCGACGTTGGGACGTTAGGTGAAGAGGGGTTGCGAAGGCATTCAATTTCCCTCTTCTCGCGGATGGAGGGCGGCACACACCCTTCCGTTCAGAGCTGTCACTCCTCGAGAATTATGGTCGCCGAATGAGTGGCTGGGGCGGGCCAAACGTCGCATAACTTACTTCTTCTTCTTCTTCTTCTCCCGTTTCTGCACTCTTTTCCAGGATGTCTATAAATACGAGAATCGAACTTGTCTGCCTACTCTAACTACTCGAAGGCGACCTCAAAGTCTAAGCCTTTCGTTGCTGAATCAAATGCGTATCGAAAGGAACGCGACGTGAAGACAATCTCTGAAAATCTTCAGATCACGTATTGGATAGCACTGATTACGAAACTTATTTGTCTCAATGCGTACTTTGCCGTTTCAACGAAGCTCAAGATGGTTCTCGAATATTTTTAGACGACATAGGACTGCAGATGATTACCAAAAATTCCTCTGCGTAATTGTTTCCTGCTCTCCCGGAATAATGAAAATGAAATGAACGAATAATGAAAAATAGAGACATTATTCTTTGTATATTTTTATATTTTCGATTTTTGTTGCACATGTCTATATGTTGCTTATTTGAAGAATTAGAAAAATATATAAATTAAAACTTTAAAAATATTTTTTTAAATCTTAATATTATCGATAAAATTTTTATTTAAAACTTCGATTAATAATTAATATATCATCCAGCAATCTTAAGAAATTTAATTTTATTACATTTTTTTTATTCTTATAATTTCGAGGTCGATAATATGCTTTAAAACGTATAATTTGCTAGAAGTCAAATACTCGAAAATATTAAATTTGTATATTGTTGTTCTATCATTAATTAGCTAATTAAAAATTATTATTTAATTAAAATGAGTGAATGTTTTATTGAATAATTTTAATCTCATTTCTATCTTATTCAAAACCGAATCTCCACATTTGGAAGACGTAAGGAATGTTTACAATCCTCTTATTTACGCCAGACATCTTTTCGGTGCCAGACATCCGCGACGATGAAGAAAGCGGTCGGAAGAAAAGTTTGTGGATTTAAGATCGTTGGACGAATAAACGAGCTCGATAATCGTTGATGGTTTCGATGATGGCTCAGGAAACAGCTGCCGTTAGGGTCATTGAAAGTTGAATTTTCTACACGGATTTATCAAGTTTACCGAAGCACCATTTTGCCACGATTTCTTGCTAAAGAGCTATATATCATTCGCTCGTTTTCCGAGAACCTTGGCGTGATCTTATATTATGCCAACAGATTTGCTTTGACCTCTTCTCAAGGTATGATGGCCGTTCTCGTTCGCGTGTGCCGCTTTGATCGTCAACAGGCCTGCACGGATATGTAATTTCAAGTCATCCTCAGCACTTATCTTTCTTCGATTCCAAATGGAAATCCGTTCTCGGTATCGTGTTAAGCATCGTAATTATCGCGGAACGCGCGATTCACTGAGCGATAAATACGACGCTCCAGAACGACGCCCGTGATGCCTTTTTCATCGTTTTCGAGCGGCGCGCGCGGTTTACCCGCGTTGGCCTCGAAAAAAGTAGCCCCAGGACGTTCAAGCGCATAATGAAAACCTGATAAACTCCAGTTCTCACTGAAAATAACGGCGCAAACGGCGCAACACGACTCTCGCGAGAACCCGACTTGTTTAAAACAACTTTTAATGACGACGAAAAGTTCAAGCTGAAAAGAGCATATCGTTGATGCGAGAAACGATGTATCAACTTTATTATATGTTCTTTGGTAGTTATAAACCTATGTTACATGATATTTTTTGTTAAACCTTATTTTGCATTTAATGTTAAATAGTCTTTCCATTTTAACTTTTATTTTAACTTGATATTTAACTGTAAAAAATATAGCGTTTAAAATGTTCACATTGCAAAACAAATGTTTAGTAATAAAATAATATTTCAATTTTAAACGTTTTAGTATTTTAAATCTAAACATAATATTTTGCTTATTGAAAAAATTTTAAAATAAAACATCTTTATGTCTTTCAAAAACGGAGACTAGAATAAAACTTTAATATCTTAATCTTAAAATTAAACATTTCTTTTATGTATTTATATTTAATTAAATATGTCTAAGTAAAATACTTCTGCGATTATTGATGAGTAATTAACATATTTATAAGGTGATAAGATTATAATTCGTAAACAATTGGAATGTATCTACCAATGGAGTTAACTGCAAATGTTTCGCCTTTGGATTTGAGTTCTCTTTAGTACGAAAGACAAATACAATAAACTTGACTTCCGTACTGAAGAGGACACAAATCCAAAGTCGAAATGTTTACAGTTAACTTCATTGGTAAATTAAATTAAGTAAATATAATTGTTTGCGAATTATATCTTATCACCTTATAAACATATTTACGCATTAACAACTGCGGAGGCTCATATAGACATTACTTATACTTGATTTATTTTTCAAGCAAAAAGCCTATTTTTTTTAAATACATTTTTAATGCTAAGAAATTAAAAATTGTGATGTAAAAATTAATGTTCATTCAGATTATTCAAAAGAAATTGTCTTCAAATCGAGAGAATGTCATGTTAATTTACATTATTGAGGCATTTCGTATTATGTATGTATATACACATGCATATGACTAAAATCATCTAAAATGAGCTTTACATCCGATGTTTATATCGTTCATTTGTTTTTATTCAAGACAAACATATAATTGAAGCAATTTCCTTTATTTGCAGCACAATGCATCGCACCCCTGGGGATGGAATCGGGCGCGATTCCCGATGCGGACATCACTGCGAGCTCTAGCTTCGATAGCGGAAACGTCGGGCCACATCGCGCACGGTGAGTGAATTACTGATTCGTTTACGCAGCGTATCATATATAAATCCGACGCAATACAAATCCGGAAATTTGATCATATTAACTCCGCTGCGGACCGTGAAAAACGCAGCGGCATTCTGCACTCGCATCGCGAGATCGACGGCGTAATGCAGCGATATTCGAATCAACTTGACCATTCATCGAGCTGTCTGTTAACTAAACGCCTATTCCGGAAGTTCTCGATCTGTTCCTAACTGGCTCTCGATTATAGGCTGTTTAAGACGTCTACCGTGCGATCGTGCGGCGGTAGCGATGAGAAACCGAAGAGGCAAAGTCATCATCTCCATGGAATGCGATAGAGCATCTATAAGTTGAGCAATTCGACGAGCTACGCGGGCGACACGTCCGTCATCTTGTCTGTCTTCGAGATAGTTGACGATCGACCAGTCGACTGGTTGCACCGTATATTAATCATGTCCTACTAAACCGCAACGTCTAATTCGGCCCTCAGCCCGCAATGAGGATTAATGACGCGCAGCGTCCCGCATGCGGAGCCATTTGTATCGGCTGTTCCGAAGCTCTTAGACGTCGTTAACGTGCCCCGTCGCATACTCCTTCGATTATGCGTGTCAGCTAATTACCATTCCAGCGAGACAAACGCGCGACGAGGTGGACGGGACGGAGAACAGCACGGCGAGGGACGAATGTCCAAACACGAGGAATCATCGGGACCACCTAGCGCGCTAATAATCTCGCACTTGCAAGACATTAGTCGCTCCACCAGTGCCCTTTCGCCCGTAATTGAAATTCTGCTGCATTAACCGAGCCGTGCGTGAATTTTCAATATTCCGCGGGATGTAATCAACTCTCGTCACTATTAATCAATCATTGAAGCGTGAACATAAAACAAATTAATGCATGAAATTAATCCCGGCGTATCGAGGCGTAGGTAATCAGTTGATAGATAAAACGGAGATACGTAATCAATTTCGCAATTGACAACGTCACGCGAGAGTTTCTTCAGTGCAACAACCAATGTCGCTTCAAACCGCATTGTCGACTAGAACTTCTTCGACGGCATTTTCGAGGCTTCGTAGTACATTTTCAGGCTTCACGGCGAATACCCTATTTACCTATCCGCTTACCATCAAATACCCCTATGAACTCCTATCTAATATGCTGTAATCTCAGAATAACAGTTTACTTTAAGACTTAGATTTTTGAAATCATGAAATCTTAGAATTTGTCAATTTGTAGATAACACACACACAGCAGGTTTTGTGTTCCTTACACACACACACACACACACACACACGCGCGCGCGCGCGCGCGCGCGCGCACAAAAAAGATATATTTTATTTACAGTACTCATACTCGCATATTAATCGTTTTATAGTTATTTGATGTATTGCAACGAAATTGTGTATCGATAAATCCGTATAAATCGTAAAATATTATCCTCAGAAAGAAATCCTCTCGATTATTCGACAACGACGTCGCTCGAGAGGATCTTATTCACCTTAGCAACGGATCATTTCCCTTCAGACGGTTCCTAAGTCCGATCTCGGAGCGACGCGCATCTCTCCAGTTCGACAAACCATTCCTCTCAATAATCGGTCCCTCCGTCTAAGGACGCGCTCCGATTCCGCCGACGTGGCAGCTCGCCGTTCAAGTCGGCGTAATCGTCCGTTCCGAGATTTATCGCAGACCAGAAGTGCCGTGCGCGCGGAATGTCTTTGATGCCCCGGACTGTATCAAAGTGGCAGCCAGGCAGTTCGAGGTCTCTTAATGGGCTATGAGTTATGATCTTTGGCGCGCGGTGGTGGATATTACTCCTTTCTCTTTCTCGCTCTTATTCCCTCCCACGTCCACGCCATTTCCACATCCGTAAGTCTCGGGTTTTCTTTTGCTCACTTCGTACGTTCCGCCTCTTTCTCACTCTTCTTCTCTCTCCCTCTCCTCCTTTCGTGCCGTTTCATTCTGAATTCTCCTTCCCGTGTTGCCAAACCATGTCGTGAGGCGCCCCTAGACAGATACACGGCAAATCCTAGTCGGCCGCTTTTACTGCCTTCCACGTCAAAGCAACACTTAAAGTTCTGACACTTCAGAGAGGACGGTAGCTCACCTCTTTATTGCGCGAGAACATTTTTGCTCGAGTTCCGCCGGCGGATTCATTTGGCACCGCCACCCGCTTCTTCGGGATCTCATCTCTTGTTCTTCCCTTTCTTAAATTTTTCCGCCGAACACTCGTCCCTGTCATGTTTCGTACAAGGAGGCATCCTCTCGTTGCAGACGAGAGATCCCGTCGGGAAATTCCCGAAGAAATGCTTTCATAAACTTTTCATAGTTAATAAACACGCTTACGATGACGATGCATGCCATGCTCAGTATAATACTCTTTATTAATAAATGCCTATAAAATAATACTGCTTCATGGATTATCACATCGAGAATAGTAAATTACGACGTTAAAAAGAATTCGAAACAGATTCGCTCTCGTCGGCTTTACGAGATATGGAATTGTATGTTGCAGCATGCGTATTTCACGACTATATCGCAGACAACAGAAAAGCTTTTTAAAGCCATAGACAAGCCCGCGAAAGGTATATGCGAATACAATTATTAGCCAGCTCGGAGTAGCTTCGCTACCGTTCCCGCGACGGTGTCAGCTCATCTTTAATTCATGTCATCCGGGACTTGGTTCGATCGATAAATTATAATTTCATCCCGTATCGCGTTGGCGAGCTGACGGTTATCCGTCAGACACGCGGTCGATCACGTATTTATACGATTTCCTCTGAGTAACGATGCCATGTTTCCACTCGCTCTTAGTACTCATATACTGCGATATATAACAACATTTTCTTATCAACGAATATGGGCGCGAATTCTTTGCACGTTGCAAATCCCAACGAACATTCAAAGAGATTTCAATATTACCGCACTACATTTCTCCTGCATTCCGCATTCAGGAAGATTTTACATAATTTTGAAATGCCATTTCTTTAGACATTCTTATTTGAAGCTATAAACGAAGAATATCGCGAATCGAAATATGATAAACCTCTCTGAATTTGCATGCAGATAAGAATATATAAATCCGTAAAGAATTACGCAAGACGAGAAAGTTCGGATCACGCGCATTGGCGACTATTTTCCCTTTTCACAAGCTAGGGATTCCCTGGAGAAGTTCTCTTTTCCCCTCGGTGATTGTAGCGCGATAAGAAAACGGAAAAAAAAAATAAAGGTCCGTAATCCCAGAACAAATATTTATTCTTTCAGGCTCAAGCAGGAGAGCCACGGAGGTGCCTGGTGTCCGAAACAGCAGATCACGGCGGAGCCGCGCGAATGGTTGGAAATCGATCTTCACACAGTACACACGATCACGGCGACCGGCACTCAGGGCCGCTTCGGTAACGGTCAGGGTGTCGAGTATTCGGAGGCGTACATGTTGGAATACTGGAGGCCGAAACTAGGAAAGTGGGTCCGCTATAGAAACTTTCGTGGCGAAGAGGTAAATCTTAATATTACTCCGTTATTCTGGTTCATATTTTTACGTGAATAATAAGCGGTGTAACAACACGCTAAAAGGATATATCTAAAGCCTTTTATCAAGAACGATAAAAGTCCAGAATAATCGAGGTCAGGAATGTCTCGAAATAATGCGATACAGAATAATGTAATCGAGATATTTATAGATTATGAAATAAGTACAAGTTAAAACATACGAAGATTCCCATACTGACAAACCCGCGAAATTCATTATATATAATCCGCTATCTAGAACGTGCAATTTGTCACGATCGATTTAATCATGTGAATCGGCAGCGCTGTAGAAAGACATTTCGTTGGACGTTTGATTCGATATGGCGATTGCGGCAATCCAATCCGCTAGGTTACGTACATATGGACGTAGTCACGCGGTTAAATTTAGTCGCGAGCAATACGCATAAAGCCGTGCGCTCACGCAGATTATTGAGAATGATTTGTAGTTGTGTTCGCGAGTGTCTGTGTGGCCACAGGCAGTAACTAAAGCGTGACGTTAACAAGACGTAAATCTCCGATGTAATATGCCGCGTTGGAGAACTCGGATGCACGGTACGTGATGTAATTTATACAGATATACTGGTAACCGTGAACCTAAGTCTTTAATTAGCGTCGTCCGCAATAATCACATTGCTACTGGCAATTTACCCGTCCGACGAGAATAAATTTCGGCAGTCATGACCAGCGAATTTCGCAAAAAGGAATATGTTCTTGGTCGAATAATCCGCATAACTCCCACTGAGTGGGACGAATTCACGGGAAACGATGAGCTTTCCTTGGAATTTCCTTTTTAAAAATATTTATTGCAAAATGTTATATATATTTTATACACTGTTAAAAATGTCATGAAATTTAATGTACTTTTTAATATTTTATGAAAGGATCCCGCACTAATCTTATGTAAAATAGATCCCAATCGAATTGGCTGAAATTTTACTATTGTATAATGTAGATCATGATGTTCTGATCAAAAATCCTCATGGGCACAAGGTCTATATGAAATATGGCTAAATCCAACATTTGGATTTTCACTATTTCGAAAACTGTCCATTTTTGGATTTTGTGCCCATGAGGACTTTTGATCAGGACATTTACATTATAGTAAAATTTTAGTCAATTCGACTGAGATCCATTTTACATAAGATTAGTGCGGGATCCTTTAGTGTACTTTCCATACATAAAATTTTATGTGAAATTTAATGCATGAATATTAAATTTACTTGTAATTTCATTTTCATTTTACAACATTAGGTTTTATTTCTGCTTGACATTTATTTTCTTCTTTTAAACATAAAAACATATACGTAGATCCTATTATATTATTCTTTTTTTTTGTGTTACTGTAATTTTAAATAAAAGTTTTGAATGAATGAATTATACATTTAAATATTTTATCTTTTTATATTTAACTTTGAAAAAAATTTCGCTTGCGATGCCCTCCATTGACAAATTTCTGAATCCGCCAATGATAAATCCACGTCATAATTCCAAACTATTTGACGTAGTCCGCGTCGAAATCAAGGAAACGTCCACCTCGTAAAATCACTCTTCGCACGGCACGTGCCTATTTAACGCGTATCTGCTCGCGCGTTTCAGCTTGTGGAAATATATCTCGAGCGAACTCCAACTCACGAGCCGGAGAATGTCATCGATTTCCGAAACCGACGAAAGAGAGGCGAGCGTCCGATGGCGTTGGGGTAACTTTCCTTGGGAGTTGGCAGGCGCGGTGGTACTGCGAGCTTATTTGTATAGAAGGGAGGATCAATAAAATGAGGGACGAGGTCGTAGCGTGCAGGCAGGTTAGACGATTCCAACTCACCTACATAGAGACAGGCGTACCTATCTGAATATGCGAATCCTTTGGTAGCGCGTATATCTGACGAAGGTCGAATCCATAGGAGCGCAGACTGAGTTACATTTGCATGCAACCATGAAGAGCCTTTTCGTATATATGTATTAAGTGTATTCTCCTTAGTACGGAGGCTACGTACATGTCTAATATTTCATCTACATATTCCTCAAAATAAACTTATATATTTTAAAGCAAATGTATTTTAAGAGATCACATCTGGTACCAGACATCAAGCTAATTTTGCACATTGAGTAAATGTAATTCTTCTTAAGCATTACTATTATTAACGTCTACGTATAATTTCTTCTAATTTTCATGCAAAATTCGTCAAAAAGTTGGAAATAATACTGTATTTGCCTCTCAGTTACGAATTATGAATCATAAGGTGAAAGAACGTAATTCACTTTCCTCATTTGGACAAAACATAAAAAAAGATTGTGGGAGTACTTAATGTAAAAATTTAACTAATTTTTTGTCTTTTCTCTAAATTTCATAAAGAAGAATCTTTTCTCGGAATTATAAAAAATCCTGATTTTTGCATAATTATTATTTCACAGAATCTCTCAATACGATTCTCTAGATAGAAAACAAATAAATAAAATATCTGAGAAATCTTTCATCTTGTAACATTTGCATATCCCGTATAATTCGCTCGTAGCGCGATGTAAAGTACCTGTTGGGGAACGGAAGGGCCCACCCAGAAAACATTAGCGGTAGGGATAAACCTGCAGAAATTTGTGTCTCTTCCACCCGCTGTGCTCTCCGCGCTGTCCCTCGCTTAATTACACAACGAGACCCGGCTTATCCAACGCATAATCTTTCTTAATAACCCAGTCTGATACGGACAACATCGCCGATAGAAACCACGCGGCTGTCATCATCTATATTTTACAGCCAATGATCTTGAACGCGACGGTATTAAGAATAATACTCTAAGAGAAGATAATTCTTTTTCTAATAGAGTAAATTATGTATATTTATCTCAATATTTATACATTATTATTTATACATTATCTCGATATCGGATTCAATTAATTTCCATTTGAGCATATTATAGATATTAAATATAATAGATATTCAATATTGACAGTAATGCTATCATAAAAATCTCAATATTATATATCATATGTAAATCCGCATGATCCACGTCGTGTGTCATCATCTGTCGAAAATTTCCATTTAAATAAAGCTATACGATATCTT
>Ga0157364_1003827_pt1 | contig 14775 bp, 6 predicted proteins | sample AttsexASBM2_FD_111476 | JGI IMG/M metagenome (GOLD analysis project Ga0157364, IMG submission 111476) | Fungus gardens microbial communities from leaf cutter ant in Ribeirão Preto, State of São Paulo, Brazil - Atta sexdens ASBM2 | ecosystem: Host-associated > Fungi > Mycelium > Unclassified ... | reverse complement strand
TATTTATGTCAAAAATCCAAGCTCGACTTACCGTCTTTCCGGAAAATCCACGAAGCGGAAATCTCATCGGGCTTCTCTCTGTAACACAATATAATATGTAGTGTGTATTATTGAAAGTCGACTTCCGACTAACGAGGATAACATATATATAAGAAAAAATGAAGTATAACGATAATGTCTTATGTTCAATATGTGATTAATTAGCAATTAATTGAATTTCGGATCGAGCACCGTAGGCCGCACCGTTGAGACACGTTCGTATACGCGTGATCGTACACTCTTATGCGGCCACATCTGTATATACGAAATACATAAAAGTGTACGTACGCGTATCCTGCGTTATTGGTACACGTATATCTATATATCTATATATATATATATATTCGTATTTGTTTCTCAATATTTAAGGTATATAGCGGCACCGTACAACGTATGTTGTGTATTACGCCTAATCCTGTAGTAATCGAAGATATTTTGTTCCGGTGTCGACATTCAGATTCAAACTGGTACGAAACTGGATCCATTCTCTATCAAACGCATTTCGAAGTACGCTCGGATTATCGACTCTTAACCCGTTTCTTTGATAACGATTATATCAAAAATCAAACCGAGGAATCTCTAGTATTTTGACGTAAATTAATCGTATTAGTCGATCATCCAAATTGCACATATTCATACGAATGAAAAGAATCGAAAATAATGCGGGCAGTTCGCGAACTCGTTTGTTGGCGACCGATGCCGCGATTCGTTGATTTTCAGTCTAAAGTTTTCAAAGCCTTTGGTTCATGATAAATTCCAGGATAGTGGTAACATTGATGATTTACCGCAGCCCTTGAAACACTTGATTCTATCCTACGAGCTTACGGTCGACTCTCTTTCATGTATATTTGACATAATCGTGCGCGGGGAAATGGAACCCGTTCGCCCGAAAGATCCAAAGTACGAGTTTGGAGCTGAATGTACGAGGCTGGACCCCAGGTGTTGAGCCCTGTGCGGAAACCAAATCAAGTCGACACTGTCACCTGGGACGTGACGCGCGAGTTTTTACACCCGCTGGCGAGTTTCCATTCTACGTATCCCTTTCCCTATCTTTTGTCTCGTTTCCCTATCTGTCCTCATCGTCAAGCGACTTCCAATAGTTCCAATGTCCATCCCTCGAGGGCTATTTTTTGGACTCTCCGGCCGACATATTTGCGAACAACGAGACTATTTTCCTACCAATTTATCTTCCCTTTCATCGTTCGCCTTCAAAAAAATTGACGAACATAGGCAAAGAGAATAATACGGCGAAAGCGCCTTTATGCGCTCGTTGATTGTAGTCCTCTCGGCCGGATGAGACCAAGAAAAGAAGGATAAAGCGGGAATGAAAAAAGCAAGAGAGGAGAAAAAGTATCGATATAAGATACCCCGCGGCCCTCGAAAAACGAGATATTTTTTTTCGCCCTGTATCTCCTTTCCATCCTCGGCCAGCCGATGATTATATACCAAATGAAGAGTATAGCTCGTGCGACGTTGCGACTACATCGAGACTATACTGATACTTATAATTGTATTTGCATATATATCTCGTATATATCTATGCTGTTATATCGTAAATATACTATGACACCTATATGAGCTGTGTCATTGTCAGTGTGTGCAGTGCGCTTCTGGTTGCTATGAATCACGTCACGCTATATATTGTATATATTATGACTTCTCCGAGCGCGAGCGCGTGTTACGTGCACGCGCGCGCATGTCCGCGGTATATATATATATATATTATGTGTGTGTGTATGTGCGTGTGTATGTGTGCGTGTATATACGTGCACACGTGCGTTTGTGCGCACGAAAAGCCTTTATTGTACTGTGTGTACTTCTCGGTGTGCATATGTGTGTGCGTAACACATGACCACGGGTCTATGTGCTTGCGCGTACACATCGTGATAACTCGCGCTCGTCGAGGCGCGATAGACTCCGAAATGGAGTGTTCCTCCTCGTACGAGCCCCTCTCGCTTCCATCACTTGTTGTTCACAACGCTACGCCGTTTTTTCCATTTTTTTCTATTCTCTCTCTCTTTCTCTCTCTCTCTCTCTCTCTCTCTCTCTCTCTCTCTCTCTCTCTCTCTCTGGATCAATTGGCCTACGAGCTTTTGCCTGAAACGCTTCCACAAAGCTTCTCTCTTGTTCTTTGTTTTTTATGCTACGATTTGCGTGTGATAGAGATGCTTGCGCACACCTGCTCACATTCCTCCCGGAAATGTTTCACCAGCAACGAGACGCGCGTACCTGTTCGATTTATTACTCGATTTACCCAAATACATCGCGCAAGATTTGCGTGCGTTAAGATAAACGTGAGAAATATTTTCACGTATAGTTGAACAATGAACAGATATTATTTACACTGAAATATTTCGGTACTTACAAGACGTATTAATTTCACTGCACTTAGTAAATAAATATTTTGCGCATTTCCAAATGTAATAACAACTACACTACTATTTTTTTTCTAATGTTTCCTCTAAAAGAAATCTTATTGATCTCATTTTTCATAATTTTTAACGTGTATAAAAAAAACAAATAATTTGCGCTGAACAATACATCGCGATAGCTTGAAAATTGAAAATTACACATATGAAAAATGAAAAGAAACGAAAAATAGGAACTATAATAAGCCAAAAGGAATAAGAATTTGGAGACGAATTCTCGTAAATGTGTTCGCGTGGGAGTTGTTGATCAGTTAATCATACACGAAGATTTGTTAGCGCGGCAATTACACGTCACAATGTAACCGCAGTGCGCCTGAAGAGTTGCCAGAAATGCGAACGATGACAACTTCTGTTCCATATGATATCTCCGCAGAATATTTCAAGGTCTTTCATATTCGCTAGAGTATTTGCGCGCGTTTACCGCAAGATTAATTACCTACCATATATTTTGAATTTTCAAATGTTACATGTACTATTAACAATATGATACAATCGAATCGATACATAAATTATCTTTCATGGCTATTTGCACAATAAAATCACATCAATCAAATCGTTCGATTCTTTATTTGTGACTTCAATTAAAACACAATTGACGATAAAATTTCTAAAATAAATATATGGAATAAGCCGAGAAACGTGCCACGCACATTGAATACTTCATAACGACACGATGTGATTAGCAGGAAAAGTCATCGAAGAGGATAACAATGCCTCACCTCGGGTCAAACTCTCTCTCTCTTATCATGGAATCGTGACATCTTATTAGAGTTGTAAAATTCCGAACTTTATTTCTAAAATTCATTTTTTAACTTTTTACAATTTTACGCCTGCTGATAAGAACTTCGCTAATAATTATTATAAAATTGGTTGTCAGCATCATATTTTGCTGATTATTAGCGAATTCGATTAGACGCACTCAATGCGCATCGGTGCGTATTAAAGCCGTCACAAATTGCCGTAAAGATATGTTCAATATAAATATAGAAACGGATTAAACCGATTAAACCGTGAAATCCTCAATGCATTTTATTGTGCTGTTAGATAAAATGTGTATTTTATAATTCGGAATACTTGTATCTCACTTTTACACCCGGATTAAGTCAGTGTACAACGGTTTTATATGATCAATGCGCACTAGTGCATTCAACTGAATTCACTGTATAATTGAGCGATAAAAGATGAGCAAACAAAATAAGACAAAAAATAAAAATTTAATTATAATTCCTATAAAAAATTGAATCTTATTATATATATTTCGCAATGAATTTAATTCTCTACATTTTTAATTGTGAATCATAAGATTCAAAAGATTCATTTCAGAGATAGTAGAGAGAGTTTCTACATTCGTTCTATTCGTTCTGTCATCGTTATTTAAATACGTCATGTTCCATGTCTATACAAAAAAAGAAGAAATTATCCATAAGTATTAAATTAATATTCATTACTAGAGACTTTTTTATAAAGACGATATGCTAAGATAACGATCGGAAATTTCAAAGGTGCTATTCTATCCGCAATACAACACTGTCCTTATACAGCGTGCAGTGCATGAATTTTATGGCAGTTCCGTAGCATGTCTATACATAGTGATTTCGTCGTAAAATACCTGTTTTAGATGTATGTATATATATATATATATATGTAGTCACTATACATACACGGTCTCCACACCTTATCTCGTTCGCGTGTACACACGAATTATATACTCGCGTCGCGAAACTCCTGTCCTGTGATTGAACCCACGTCGGCAGGAATCTCGATGCTCACGAGGCGTGCAGGTCACGCGTATGTTCTCGCGTAAGATTACGAGTCATAATCGTGCCTAGCATCGTAATTATAAACTATTAACTCACTATCGTAACTGTGCGCTTACAGGCAAGCTTGTATCAGATTCTTAACGTGGCTTTATAATATAAGACTAATTAGAAACAATTGTGTGATAGTGAAACAATTGTGATATTACAGTAATAAATCAAATGAAATAGCATGTGGCTTATCAAAAAGTAATTACAACGTAATGATCAGCACATATTTTGAACTAATTAAAAAATAATAACGAAAAATATTTAATTTGTTAAAAAAAATATAGCAACCGTGTATATCTATCCATATTATCAATGACGCAAAAAATCATAATATAATTTTCTTTATATTTTGTACGCTAGACAAACTTAAACTATAGCTTGTTTAAAATCTTCAATCAATTATAATTTAACAATTATCAAATTCTGTTATAGTTTATCCAGTAATATAGTAAGGTAACAAAACCTCATGATATCAAACAAGTTTTAAACATTCTACTCAGGATTTCTTGCTATAATAGGAAGGCGATTAAGAAACTTCTATTTTGGATAATAAATCTACTCATTTATGGTTTCAGTTAGTTCAGTACTTCAACTTCCGCACCCATATGAATAAAGATTTCAGCGAAATCGGCAGTGGAGCAATTTAGAAAGCTCGCGACATTGCCAACGAGTTTATGTCGGCATAATAACGTATTATTTACATTGTATTATAGTGAATTTGGTCACTCGTACTATAGGTATTAGATCAGTATAACAATTTAATTGATAAACCAAAATTAATATAGGGCAATTAGGAATCCGCGCTGTAATCGATGCACTTAAATTATTAGACGAATCAATAGATAGATCAGTATACATTAAATTATATAAAATAAAAAGCAAAGATATAATATAATCAACTTTGTTAATGAAATAATACATGTAAATTCCATTAAATGACATAAAAATAACGTTACTGGATACTTAATTGTTTAAAATATTTATATCTATGCTTTTTTACATTTAATTTTGCTCATTTCATGTATAAAAGTTTTTAGTATGCACTAATCTAGTGTAATGCAAGTAATCAAATTTACTATTAGATAATTAGAATTATTGATGATTACATCATTTTCATATATGGAAATAATTTCTTAATATCTCCCGATTATTTCCATTGCAATTATGAAAGTTTAAAGTTCATCTCTTTTATTATTATAGTGTTTTTATAGTATCATGAAGGCTAAAGTTTCACATAAATCATCATCCAACGATGAATAATTATAAAATCTCTAACTTAATTTTATTTAATTTATCTGCGTAATTTTTATCTGTTCAAACTAAATTCTCTTGTCGCGTGTAATACGTTGTTACGTATTAGTGTGCAATTAGATCGCAAATTATTTGTTAAAGAAATTAAATTTAATAAATAAAAATATTTGTCAGGCTCGCGTTTAATATAATTTAATATAATATCGTAAGGATTTGGTAATGGAATAGCATGGTCGTCAATCATGGTTTACCCGAAATCACTTTCGTCCGAGTTGCTCTCACGTCGCTCAAGCCTGAGGATAAACGCTCTTGCGAGTGTGAGACCCAATGATGGAGCGTTCTACAAAGCTCTCGAAGTTACCATCGCAACTTTGGACTTTATAGCCGCGCCGCGCCGAATTAGTCTCGCTTCATTTCACAGCGTGAGGTCAAGTAGAACACCGGAGGAGGTCTGGATATAGGGTCACGTAAACGTTAAGTGGCCGATTCTTCGTATTACGATAACACGATGAGCCGCCTCGTATAAGTTTTCAGAGATGCCTGTCGACATACGCGATCCCGAATATATTTCCTCTCCCGTACTTTAATTCTCCTTGCACGAATATCTCTTCCGATCGACACGTTACATCCAAAACGACGGCCGCATCGTAAACGCGGGCGGCTAAATTATACCACAATTGTTATTTACCTGGCACAACTTTGCGTTCCTTCGCGTAGAAACGCATATGTCTTTTCAATCTCTTCAAATTTTATACGCTCAGACTCATGAGAACAACGAGGACTAACGTAGCATTTCAAATTGATCTTTATATGCTCTGTTCAAAAAGTATGCAAACATTAAAAACGCTTCTTAATATTTCTAATAACTAATTAACAAATTATTCATTGAAATTAAGAATTTGACAATAAGAAAAGCGCATTTTATGAGTTATTAATATTTTTATTTCTCGAATATCTGTTTTGAAAATGCAAGTAATATTAAGTTTTTAATTATCTTTAAAAAATATGAGTATGGATTTAAAACTGTGGTAATGTTCATATAATTCTCACCATGTTGATGTTAATATTTACGCCAACGTGATGTGGATTTAAATCCTCCAATATTTATATTGACATTGGCGTGATGTTAAAATCCATGATGTTAAAATCCATGATATTAATCTGCACCATGTTGATAATATTTAACACTAATGTGATGAGAATTATTATTATTATACATACAGATACGTTATTGTGTATTAAATCCATAACCATACTTTTAAGAGTGTATAATATCTATTGTTATTATATTTATTTCATTATTAAATTGTTAAATTTACTCATTTTATTTTTATGTTATTTTTGGAATATTTTTGCAGCCAGTGTGACACAAGAGCGTATCTCTGAAAGAAATCGAGTATATTAAAAAATTGTAATTAATTTTAAAAGTACATTATATTTACTAAAATGCATTTACTTAGTTATGGCATCCAATTACCATTATCATTAATTATAACCTGTCATTATGTTTTTTTATAAAATTTTCATAAATATAAAAATGACATTGATCAATGGATTGGCCTTCCCAATTTCCAGACGCAAATCCGATTAAAAATATCTGATCAATCATAAAGATGAATATGCTTTGAGAAATACGAATATTTGTTTTGAAATAGTTATCTTTGGCATTTACCCAAGAATTTTTGGTTTTTAACCAAATCTTTAACTGAAAATCGTAGAAAGCATGTCATAACTAAGTAAATGCATTTTAGTGAATGTAATGTATTTTTAAAATATAACTTTATTTTTTTTAATATACTGTGTTTCTTACAGAGAACTACACTCTTGTGTCATATAATGCTAACTGCATATATTACATAAAAATTTTTATTTAAAAGATACATTAATAATAACTCAGCGAATTGCATATCAGTTTTCGGAGCAATCATAAAAATACAATAAAAAAATACGCTTACGTGAATCCTCGTATTTCTCTAATATATCTGTGAACACAAACGACTACCAATCTAATAAGTCACCTGTGTCGTACCAGGACTTCACGTTGGATTTTTACTTTCGACAATTCTGGACGGATCCACGACTCGCGTTCAAGCCGCGACCGGGCGTCGAGACGCTCAGCGTCGGTTCAGAATTCATCAAGAATATTTGGGTACCCGACACCTTCTTCGTCAACGAGAAGCAATCGTACTTTCACATCGCTACCACCAGCAACGAGTTCATTCGCATTCACCACTCGGGAAGCATCACGCGTAGCATACGGTGAGTATAACGTTAATTAAGTACAAATTTATATCCATAGCTCTCACAATTATATACATATATATATATATATATATATATATATATATATACATACATACATACATACACATATAACTTTTACGTAGTAATATTTTTTAAGTGTCAAATTCTTTTTTATAATAAATCCAAGTTTAAAAGTCATCTAAGCGGATCTTTTTTTCTACCATAATGACGACGCTTAATTTAAATGATAAAAAAAGAAAAAATATATGATATGCTACGTTAGGTAAACAATAAAGGTTAAAAGGTCTTTCTTTCTATATTCATGAGTCAATTAAGTAAATTTAATCCTGTTACTTTCATCGTCCGAAAGAAAACGTACATGGTATTTTTCGCCGACTGTAAATCGAGCTTCTCATTATCCTCTATCACCATAGAACATTCGTGGCACTTCTGGGACCAATTGTATTCGGCACGACAAATTTGTTCTCTGTAGCGGCCTCCACCCCTTCTTGTCTAACACAGCTCGTATCATTTCTCGTATCTATCTCCCTTTCGAGCACCTAGGAGTGTTCTGGTATTAACGCGCCAGCTATATTCAGGCGATCCATGCATACCTAACTTGCACTCCCTCGCGCAATATCGTTCCATTATATTACATCCTCGACTTCCGGATCGGAAGTACCGAATCGAGCCGCTCGCTGTCGGGAACGGAGGAAGAATATCGATGAAGCAACGAGCGCGCGCTCATTTGCGTGAATAATTCTTCCCTGCTTCTCTCAGAGCATAAGTCATCGATCACTGTCTACATGTATGAATCATGCGATACGTATGTCTGTAGCATTTCGTATAATACGTCTCATCGACAAGACAAGAATAGTATTAACGGTACGCATCGAATCGATACGGATTGGTTCTCACATCCGTTTATTCTGATGTGACTCGGGCGTAATGAGGTCGACTACGAATTAATTTCTGCACATTGATTCAACGTTACTCGGATGCAAATGGATTGGCATTTGTATATCATGAAATATTTTGTTAAGAAGCAATTGTTAACGAGTTTTGCTTGAATATGTTTCAGCTTAACGATTACAGCGTCGTGTCCCATGAACTTGCAATATTTCCCGATGGACCGGCAACTGTGTCATATCGAGATCGAGAGCTGTAAGTACGCAACACGCGCGTATGTACATATATATATATATATATATATATATGCATACAAACGAACGAAATATAATTTCACAGAATTCGACATTTTCGCTACTACTTCTATTCGACATAGGATAGAACGGGACTTTTTCATTCATTTTTTGATAATATTTACGATTCTGAACAGCATGCAAACATGCTGATTATTAAAGGTTATACTCATGGTCTCAAGGAATAATCATGTATAATATAATTATAAGCATTGCAAAAAGATATTGTTTGCTATCATAAATTTTCGTATGCATATTACCTACTTCAAAGTTGAAACAGATGGAATAGTCCCAATCTACTCTACTAACATACACATACTTTTGCGCATATTATAAGAAGTCAGAAAGACCTGTGCACTTCAACAATATATTACTTCTCAAAATGACAATCGACTCGCCGTATCTTTTTGACGTCAATCATCGAGCACGTGCACGTAACTTTAAAAGAGAAAAATTGTTGTCAAAAGCTTCTAACAAATAGAGAGTCAATCAAGATAAATGTAATTCAATATGTAAGATGTTATTATAATATTCCTTTCATTGAACTTATTATTATATCGTAAAGCTGTTAAACATAATAGCATCATTTGATAGAAATAACAATTGAAATCTTTGAGAAATTACTATTAGTATCAATTGTATCTCTAAAAAAATCTGCAATGTTATTCTAGCGTTGTGATTAGCCATATATCCGTTTGGTCATATCTACTGTTCTCGCTGAAGCAGATTGTAAAATAAAAACGAACGATCAATTCCAGCATGTGAACTCGTGCATGTAACTCGAGGATAACGCCGAAAGCGATACGCAGAAAATATCCTTATCGATAGCCGATTGCCGCTGATTCAATGCGATTCAATTGTACATCGCTTTGAACCCTTTTTTTTTCAGATAAAGACATAGAAAGACGCTTCTACTGTGTGTATATTTGCGTCAAGCATTAAAAAGAAAGAAAACTTTGTGCTCCCCCTTTATTACACGCTCACACAGAGAATACTGTCAACTTCCACAACCCGTCACTCTCCATTTTTTCCTCCCTCCCTTCTTCCTCCCCCAATATGCCTCCCCTCTCGCCTTTTTCTCGACATCAGGTTTTACTTCCTTCTTTCTTTTCTATCTTTCCCTCTCTATCTGTCTATCTGTCTGTCTGTCTGTCCGTCACTCGCCACTTCACACGCTCACTCACACGATCAGTCAACCACACAAATGAGAATCACTCCCATTCACCTCGTTCACTCACTCGCTCACTCACCCGCTCTCACTCACACACTGATTGGGTTTCTTTTTTTATTCCATACACGGTGATTGTACGTATGTAACAACATGGACTTGCAGAATCGGACATTTATTGCAGCCTCTTCCTTTTCACTTTTCTCTCGCAAAGCGCGCGCGAAAGTCGATGAACGAAAAAAAAAAGTGAATATACGATTTAAGTAATCCAATAAATTCTTTCTTCTCTTCTAAATCCTAAAAAGAAATAAAAAAAGAGAAGATGATTCTCTTTAAGATTAATAATACACTCTCAAATAATCGGAACCGAAAAGCACATGTAATCTCATTTGTTTCACGCAATATGATTAACAATAAAAGCCCGATTCTGTTATTGAGCACAGTGTGCGGTCAATAAGCACCTTAATAAGGAGCTTCGATGCGCCGTGCCGTTACAACGGCCTCTGTATCGATGCGTGCACTGTATACACAACTGAGTCGTCGACGAAACACGTCTCGATTAATCGAGTCGCTCCGTTAGACTATAAGCATAGAAATCGTAGGTTGACCAGGAGCTATGATGCGCTGTGGGAACATCCCAATGCGCGGAGACACATATGAGAAGATCAGATTATCACATATGTGTGTGTGTGTGAGTATGAGTGCGAGTGTGAATGCGCGCGCGTGTGTGTACGTCAAAGTGTGTGGTAGCGCTAACGTTTCACTGTCACGAGCTCGTGTTGATTGCCGTCAGTACTGCAAATTGCACGGTGTGTTAATGTACAAAAAGGCAAGAGAATTTCAAACGTCTCTTTCTTTGTTTCGTCATTTATTCTCACATGCGTTTACATTATAAAATAACTACCGTTATTCATTAATACTGATATTAATAATTCGTGTTCTGCACAAATTATCTGAATAAGTCAACACAATACAGTCAGATTCATGAAATCAATATCATAGTGATTACATAATGAATAATTAAAAATATACACAAACAAATCACATATGATAACAATCGCATTCGTATTTTTGCAGAAATGCAAATACAAGATTTATAAGGGTAAAATTTTGAGATGCTGAAAATGGTTAACGTTAATAATTGCACGCTTCTCATTTGACATCTTCGGTCATGCTAGGCATACGGAAACCATACTGATTTATACGGGATGATGGAAAAAGTTTGTCTTCAACTCACCCCCGCTGAAAGATCTATATTAAAACTCAGTCGGTCGTGGAATAGGGTCGAAGGGTCACCGGAAGTCCAGCATACGAGATACCGCAGGGAGTCCGACCAAGTTAGTCGATTAGTTTCGTCGAGTAGAAAGCTCGGACTTTCGCGGACGCCCTTTCGCCCTTAATTGGTCGGACTGTTCGAATACAAGTTATTACGATCGTTATAAGTTGTCGTGATACATTCCCATCACGAATTACAGGAGAATACTCGCACAAATCATTAAACTTTCGAGATGATTCGTAAGATTTACAGGCTTTCATTAACTTTTACTTAACTTCGATTGAATCTTTGTCGTTTTCTAATCGAAGTTTTCCACGAAGAAGTAAACAGGCAGCCAAACCTCAACTAAAGTTAATCAATGTCAATAGAATGATTACTAAGAAGATAAATATCGCTTTGTGCCGTAAAACAATTAAGATTAATAATTTGATTTAATATTTCTAAAAGCTTTTAAGACTTTATTTCACAGATATACATATTCACTAATCTTAACACATTATTCTTTGCTTAGATACTACCAAGGGATGTAAGTTAATAATATTACGGCCGCAGTTCTCATGTGGTTCAACTTTATGATTGGCCCAAATTCTTGGTTCCTATTTATAATCGTAAATTCAATTTGACGGACGTTTCTGAGTGCGAATTTTGCTTGAAACGTATCGTGGCCGATGAGATCTATAAAAAGAAAAGACAGAAAGGCGCCGAATTTGTAGAACTCTAGAGAATTTCTTGATTAGTTTCAGATAGAAAAGTGTCGGGTCACGAACATCGTTTCGCTCTTAATTTAGCCATTAAACGGGATATTATTACCTCTCATGATATCGATTTTGTATCTCCACAATGTTGAACAAGGGTACAAGGGTACTAGTTTGCGAGTATATTTTTGCAATCGTCAATTTCTCATGGTCTTTCAACATACGAGCGAAGTAAAATTATTCTCATCTTATCTTACTCTCATGTTTCACTAAATCCATTTCGTAAAATATACAGAATCGTGCAGTACCATAACCAAGGATGAGAGCAGACGTACAATTTGCAGTAATCACAGATCATAGCAGATCGCATATCGTTACCGCATATGCTCGTCGACATGAAACGACTGCGACTTTCACGGCAAAAAGCGATAAAGATTCGAATTCTGCATTTCTCATGAGATAGCTTCAACCATCAAAAAAGAAAAAGCGATACGCATCCAATCCAACTATCAATACGTTTACAGGACACGCTTTGTCACATCCTACGCAAAGACCGTATGCGAATGTATACGTTTACGAGCATCCTCCGAAGGGTCTCCACTCTACCAAGCTATTGCTGACCGTGAGTCGTCACGTCGGTCTTAGTTGAACGCGTGATTTCTCGAAGGTCGCTCGGTCATTCGACAAATGAATACGAATAATGACCGTGTGCACGTACCTACCATTGAATATCTAAATACACACGACGTCTCCTCTTTCTACACTCTGTCGCCTATCAAAGAAAAATTTCTCGTGGATTACATACGTGCAATACATACAACAATAACAATCATTAAAACTATAATAATCATTTATCAAGGAGCTGCGTGAATTGAGCGAACATTTTTTATTTTATGCTCGACAATAACAGAAACATTGAATAAAACGTATGTAGTCCACGTACGTAACGAATACATCTATATAGAGAATGGAATCCGTTTCCATCTACGAGATTGACGGTGATTTCCTGCGGAAAAGACTTATATGTTCAGAGAGAGAGATCACGCTGAACTAGATATACCACTAAAGCACACGCACAATTGTAAATATATACATACGAGAGCTCTCGGCGCGCAGTCGCCGTAAATCGACCCCGAGATCAAAAACGCGACGAAAGTGCGCTGTTCAAACACTATCACTACTTTGCCACTCTCTCACTACTACCACTGACCACCGCCATCACTTAACTTATCACTTTACCAACCCTTCTTCCCCGAACCTGAAGGGCCTCCGACATATAGCACTGAGCCTCGTGTCCGGGGACGTAGTAAGGGCCGACGACGGCCAGCCCCGAAGGAGGCTAAATCCAAAATCGACGTGTCGACAATGGTCCGACCGAATTAAAACGCATTGTGCATCTAGCCCAGCGCATGTAAGAAAGAAAATACTGTAACATTACCCATGGCGTACCAGGCTGTGGTCACGTTATCGGTATGCCTATGAATTTGCTTATAACTTGATTTTGATCTGCGACTTGTTCCGGTATACGTGTTCCTACTCTCCCCTACCCGCCCTCTGAGCAACTTTTGTACGTATAGTAGAGCAATAGATATTATCTAATATACATATATGGTGCGGCAACCGCATGTATCGGCATGTGATTATTTAATTTGGTCTACCTCAGAACAGGATAAAAAAATAAGTAAGTGATATATTTAAAGGTATATAGTTCGTTATTTTTCTTTTTCTTTTTCGTAATGACGTTTTCGTAATGATAATTGTCTGTTGAAAATATTTTTTAATAGCTTTAACTTCCACATAAAAATATCATTCAAAAATTTTTGTAATTTTTCATCAGTAATGATTGCTTGACAGATAAATCGCACTTTCCAGGAATTTCTACACTCTAGATCTAGATTATTACATTACGTAAAAGTAAAAGAATCATCACAGGAACGCAATTCCTTCTTAATGTATATACACACCAAATGCCTGATTTATTGAATCCTAATTCAAACCTCGATAATTCGAAAAGGCCTCGATAATATTGTTCAGGGATAGGAAGCCGGTATGGAAATTCGAATTTCTCGCAAAACATAAAGCATGGAGAATGGAGCATGTAGCATGGAGCATGCAGCATAGTAGGTGAAATGCGCAGCGTAAAGCATGTAGCACACATATATATGTATATATATATATATATATATATATATTTATGTAAATTTAAACATGTAAACCTAATCCTCCCGAGCCTGTATGTGTCACTGTAGCATGTCGAGCACAAAACTCTATTTTTTTCTTTCTGCTTTTTTCTCCATATCTACTTATACACTCTCCACTTTTCGCCTTAAACCCTTAAACTTGCTGCCACTACCATAGTCCTCGGTATTTTGCTAATGTTGCCGCGTCCTTCTCCCTGCAGTATTCAACAGCCACTATCACGATCTTCCTCTCGTTCTCTTCTGACCTTTTTATCCCTCGTGATGCTTAATGTTGCCCCCAATCCAGGACTTCTTTATTAAAACTTTGTAAAATCAATTTTTATCTACGCTGCACTCAATTGCGACGACCATCGGCAGAAATAACGAACGAATGAACGAATAAATGCACGTAATATTTTCGTAAATATTTTTTTAGACGTGATCATTCTTGCTTGCGAATGTAATTTCTTAATTATATAAATT
>Ga0157364_1003826_pt1 | contig 14775 bp, 4 predicted proteins | sample AttsexASBM2_FD_111476 | JGI IMG/M metagenome (GOLD analysis project Ga0157364, IMG submission 111476) | Fungus gardens microbial communities from leaf cutter ant in Ribeirão Preto, State of São Paulo, Brazil - Atta sexdens ASBM2 | ecosystem: Host-associated > Fungi > Mycelium > Unclassified ... | reverse complement strand
ACTGCTAGTTCTAGTGGGACACAAGTGATGCTGTACCACGAGCGATTCCAAGAGGCTGGTAGACGTGACAAGCGCCTCTAATAAGAGAAAAGTTGGTACCATTGCCGATTGTGTAATCTATCAATTCTAGACAATTCAAGAAATGGATTTCAACCCCTCGTCACGAGCTAGTCCTTTAAAAGATTGCTAGAGCTAGGCTCTGATCAAGTCATATTAAACGCGAGAATCATTCAGATGCTGGTAGATAAACGCAGAGAAATGAGTGCCTTGACCAGAGTTATACAACTCTTTTTTGAGCGGAATTCCACCAGGGCGGAATTTTATAACTCGTTATGCAATCGTTATGTGCTCATAACAGCTACATAACTGGGTTACAAAATACAGACTCAGAGATGAATCCGAGCCAATCGATTGCTTCTTACCGCTAAGGGCCGAACCGTTTGTCAACAGACAGAGCGTATCCTCAATTAGCCGACAGCAACAATAGTAGTTGCTAAACCGCGCGAACACAACACCACGAAGTGCGTGACATTATCGTGCGTGACGCGACCGGCGTCACCTCGTGTCCGGAGCACTTGGCGTGAGAGCGTTGCAGTGACCGTGACCTCCTAAGCAACGTCCCAAAGAGAGTTCCGCTTTCCTGTCGAAACATCGAAAATATGATTTCATCGTCGAATTAGAATGTTTTTCGAATGGGTTTTGTTAAAAGTCCATTAGTCCGATAACTTTAACGGCACTCCCGAAGCAAACGCGACGCGACGAACCGGTTGCGATTCGTTCACTTTCAATTAAATCGGCTGACGAGGGTACGTTAGCTTCCTCGTTGGATTTTTACACGAAGAAAAGAGGTTTTACTCAATATCTAAAAATTTATCTAGATATATCATTCAGACAAATTTTTAGATACTTGAGAAAAACCATTTTTTTCGTGTACCCATCCTCTAGATACTGAGCCATCTCACCACGTCAAGGTGTACCCGTGAGAGGGAAAATATCATCTGAAAAATGTAATATACAGCTATTATCTATATTACTATGCAATTATCGATTGATTTTTAGAAATGAATATCAAACATACGTCAATTCGTCACCATTGCAAAATAAATTCAGAGTTTATAAAAGGACTGAATCTCTTATTACGATATCTGTAAGATATAATTAGAGTCAATGGAAAGAGCTAGAGGTTAACAAAAAAAAGGAAATATTTCTTTATTACCGACAAACAGTTCCAAAGTTACACTAAATTTCTTACGAATCATATCACGAAAGATGAACTAAAACGAAAAATTACTTAAATTATTAATTACAGAAACTATATTTGTTGCAAAAGGAATCGTGTGAATTCCATTATTTGCGTGAGAATTTTTATTAACGTTGCTTTTTTTATAACTAATGTGTAATACTGTTCGAATATATAATTGAGAATTATATTCTAGTATAAAGACGTAAAATTTTACGTTAAACAAATATAATTATTGTCTGTAATTGTCGCGAAGTAGTAATAAATTCCATTTTCCATTCTGTTTTACTTCCAAATGAATGAACCGAGTTCTATTCTGTAATATGTGATTGTTATCTCGATTCTTTTGTGTTAATCGTGCGAGCTATAAATAATCGTATACTGTGGTACTGTGAGTATTCATAAAATACGTTTCGCATTATTTAGCATTTGTCGTGATTACTTAACACAAAAAGAATAATATAATGGAGAGCCGCACCCGCACATCTACCTGCCTGTATGCTCGGTAATGAAATGACTGCATGATAACTGAGCGTAAACATGGCGCGCCGCTCGCTCGTTCGCCCTTCTACGTCAAAACAACTCCGCATGCCGATCATCTAGCTAACTGTCGAAATATTAACGTATATTATAAAATAAGTAAAATAATTTATTCGTTACATTTTTAATATTTTTCGCCAAATAAGCTTTATTGTACGATTGTAAGGTTTTATTTCTTTATAGATTCCTTATGCACACATACAGCTTATAAATATCTGTCAAGTTTTAAATATTTCAATTATAATAAGCGATTATCAATTTGTAATAACTTTATATTATATGGAATGTAATAACCGGAATGTAAATGTATGTAATAACCGGCAATGTACATAATTTTAAAAAAAAATTGACACATTGTGGCTTTGAATTATTATTAATCTTTATTGTAAATTATCAGGGAGATATTAAAAATTGAAATACAATATTGGAATGTCAGAAACATTTCACGTGAATAATTTTGTAAAAAAAGAATCGTACTAGAACCCACTTTTTATTTCTTGCCTTTTATCAGTGCATTAATCGATGTAAAATATCTGAAATTATAAAATAAAAATTTGTCAAATTTGTTTTTTAATATTCCACGATATAATTCCAGTATTACGTCAAATGACACGAATTAAAACTGCTAAACTGCTAAGTTTTGAAAAAATTAATCGATATGATATAAATTAATTACTGAAATACTAATTGAATTTCATTTTGTTTCATCTAATATAAAATCAAATTATAAATATCCTATACAAGGTTCAGTCGTATTTCAAAAATAAAGTTATCTAAAATATATATTTTTAATATAAAAAAAGATAAAAGCTAGAATTTATTATTTCTAGTAACTTCTTCTGATTTAATCTCTTAAATATATTTTAAATAAGTTTTCGGAATAACTTATTTTGTACTTTTCTTTTTATTTTAAATAAAGTTGTACCAGTCAGGGGTCGGTATTTAAAACAATTTTATTTATAATATTTATGTATGTATTTTGAATAAAACAAGTAAAACAGTTATTTAGAATTTATTATTTAAAACTTCTTATTTCTTGTTTAATGCAATAAGTTTTTGGAAAGTACGACGTTTTCTATTGTCTAGTATTTGTAGCAAATATGTTTCGCAAAGAAATATGAACAAGAGCGGCATGTCTACTTGCCTGCACAGGCTTCGGTAATAGAATGATTACGCGGTGACTGCGTGCGTAAGTATGACGCGCTACTCCCGTCCACCTGCCCGCGTCAAAAAAACCCTAAGGTTGCGCGTCGAATATTTAACTGTCAAAATATTAACGCATATTACAAAATAATATGTTTGCGTTACATTTTTAATATTCTCCGATGAATAGGCTACTTTTCTCTCCAGAAGGAAAGAAGAGAAAGTAAGATGAACTGGTGCAAAAGCCAAAAAGAATAGGCCTATTTTTTTACTGATGTTCATACAGAGTATGAGCCTTGTACCTCTCTTTTTTACATTTCTTTTTAAAACATACTTGCAATAAATATTACATAATGCGAAATGTCGTACTTTAGATTCCAAAAACTTACTTCTTCTTCTTACATTAGGCTTCTAGCCTGTGTTACATCTTTCTCCTATGTACAGTTTTAATGCCGGTTTCGTACGGCGAATTTTTCGAGAGGTATTTCTTGTGAGCAACGATACTCTCGGGAAGTTGTTGGCCTTTTATGAGACACGAGTAAACATTTTGTGGTGTTCTTATTGTGATCGAACTTGAGAGTTCTGTCTATGATAGACTAGTATAGGTACCTAGACTAGTATAGGTATGATAGACTAGTGCGCTGTTCTGCTATGAAACATTCGCGCTCTCAGTTACTTACTTAAAATATTAAATAAAAAATAAGTCAGAAAAAGTATTTTAAAATAATAAATACTTAATAACTATTTTTTCTTTAACTCTTAGTACACATCTTCGTTTTGAGCACTTTATTATTTTTAAATCATTGTCAAATAAAGTGATTTAAAAATAATTAGATAAAAAGATTTAGTTAAAAAATCCTTTAAAATTTTACAATTTTACTTTTTTTTCAAATTTATTCTTGCTAATGCCTCCTTTACAGAATATAATTATTTTATCTAATTAAATAATGAATACAAAAATTCGATGTCTATAAATTTATATTTCCAAAGTTGCATAATTATTTTTGAGAAAACTGTATACGTTCATACAATTATTTTTTTAAATAATGATTATTTCTTTACCCTTTAATTCGTATTTTAATTTAATTATTATAGAATCGTAGCGACGTTGTAACCATCTATTGCGCATCGGATCGGTGAATGATGAATCAACATTTTTAATATTTTTCGCCAAATAAGCTTAATTGTACGGTTGTTGCTTTATTTCTTTGTAGATGCGTTATGCACACGTATAGCTCATAAATATCTGTCAAGTTTTAAATATTTCAATTATGTTATAATAAGTGATTATTAATTTGTAATAACTTTGTATTACGGAATATATGTAATAACCAGTAATGTATGTAATATTTTTAACAAAAGATATATTGTTATTACTTTTTATTATTTTGAATATTATTAATCTTTATTATAGATCATCAGGAAGATATTAAAAATTGAGATGTAATGTTGGGATGTCAGAAATACCTCACGTGAACAATTTTGTAAAAAAACAAACTAGCTACTCATACTAGCGGTCCAATCATAAATTTCAAATCATTTTAATCATAAATGTAAAAATCATACTATTATAAGCAGACGCCAAGTTAAATTCCATATAATTTTATATTTCGTAAAAAAGATTTGATATCAACAATTGGCGCGAAGTTAAAGCCCCATGTAATTCGGATACCAAATTAAATAAATAATATCAACTTTAATGATATGTGTATCATTCGTATAAAATACTTAATATCAACAACTAATGTCAACTTAAATCCAAATTAAATAAAGAATACAATCTAATAATTGTCAAATTAAATGCCAAATTAAATAAAGAATACAATCCAATAATTGCATTACATTATCTATTCAAGTGTTACTACAAAAAGTTATAGAAGTAATTATGGATTGTATTCTTTATTTTACTAATTAATAGGATTTATCTTAATTAGTTAATTAAATTGTAGCATCTGGATTTTAATTTTTTATTTGATACATTAATTTTTTTCGAGGAGTAATAATTTTGACAGAGAAATAAAGTTGATATTACTTCGCTTGAAATAAAAAAATTTTCAATAAGGATATCCTTGAAGAGAAATTAGAACTACTATTAATTGAATTAATTAGATACTTAGGTTTTGTTCGAGAAGTATTTCTTAATGCCTTTTTTAAAAAGGTAGAGAAATAATCAAATCAAAAATAATCAATAATAAATTTCTGAAACATAAAAATGAAATTACAGAAATTACAAAAAATAAAACAGTTATCTCATTGTTCTAATGTGCGCAACAGTTATTAAAAAATATAAGTAAAATCTAATTACAATATTGAAATATAGGTACGTATAATGAGACAATATATATAACGCAACGATTGAAATATACGTCATTTAAGATTTCTCAAAAATTTATTAAAAAGTTAGTTGTAAGAAGATTTTATTTCGACGAACGAAGGTCGAAATGAACCTCAATAATGATCAGAAAATAAGTCAAAGTAATTAAAACAAAGTAATTAAAAGTAAATAAAAGTATATTGGACAAAGAGGAAGTAGATAGCAATGTAAATAGAACTGACGAGCGCGTTTCGTTAGAAGCTCGAAAATCGCGCCGATACCAGGAAAGCATGTCGAGCGAAGAGGTCGCCGTAGCGACGGAGCCCCACTTACTATGCCCCACCTCTCGTACACAGCAGAGAGAAACACGGATAGCTTCGAAGTGTAAACCAATGAGAGTGCTAGTAGGTTCTCCTTACTCGCGGGAAGGTTCCCGCCCATTGACCAATGACCACGATGTTTCGCGGCGGCAAAGTGGGGAGACGCCGTCGTTCAGAATACCTCTGATAACTTCCTGCGCTCCTGATAACTCTGCCGATTTATACGAAGTTTCTGACGCTGAGAAACGGAGAAACTCGACTCTCTCGCTTAACCTTTCCGTCCGAATACGTACTTTTAACAATTTTCATACATTCTATGGATGTAAAATTAAAATTTTTTATTATTTATTTAATTGTAACATAATATCCGATTTATTTGGTTATTGTTTATTAATTATGTGATATATACATAGAAATAATGTTTTTTTAATGCAATTTATCCCATTTTTGTCACAGAAATTAACTATAGTATATTCTATTTGAAGTAAGAAAGTATAATAGATTTTCAAGTAAACAAAAACGAATCAATTTAAAGAGGGCTCTGCATTCCCACCGATTATAATTTTCTATAAGCTTCCCAACATGAATCTTCGAAGGACATTCTAAAGACAGAAGATGTCTTACGTTTTAAGAATATCTCTTAAGAGGATCTTAAAGATAATTAGTCATATTGAAAATAACACTTACACACAGACGATTTATGTGTTATGACACATTACTACGTGTAAGAAATTTACCAGTTTTGTTTGCAAAATATGAATACATTTCGATTCCTTAATGCGTTTATACTCCCTCGCAACTATCATACACTCCATATCAACGACAATGATCGCAATACTTATTTCAATGACAACCATGAAATCTTTATATCAATGGCGATAACCGCGATGTTAATTTCACTCAGAGAAAAGATTGTTCCGATTTAAAAAAATTTTCTTCGCTATACAAGTTAAAAAAATTTTTTTGATTTGTGAAAAAATGTTTTGATTTAAATATTATTTTTTAAAATCAAACAAAATTTATTTGATTTAAAAAAATTATGTCCAAAGTTTAAATCCAAGAAATGACATTCAAATCATGATTTTTTGAATTGAATAACAAATCATGATTTCTTGAATTGTTTTAAATCAAATAAATTTTAAAGGAATAATGTTTAAATTAAAGAAACTTTTTCACAAATCAAAGAAATTTTTTATTTTACCGTGTAACAAAGAAAATTTCTTTAAATCGAAGTAACCTTTTTTCTGAGTGTTAATTATTACAATGTATTAACGGCAACAACAGAAATATTTATTTCAATGGCAATCACCATGAAATCTTTATATCAACGGTGACAATCGCGATGCTTATTTCAATGATAACTATCACTTATTTCGCTTTAGTTTATTCTTCTATTCTATTATTTTTCTATTTTTTTTTCTGCGGATTCTTCCGCCATCAAGTCGCAATACACTATCGATGATCATTCATTTTGAAACGTAATTCACAGCTGGGACGGCGGAGATCACTTAAAGTGATATAAAGCCATACAGTCTCCAATTTGAAAGAATAATAACAACGTTGATTCACTATTGTTTGTTTACTATTCTTTTCAATGAAACCAGACTGCATCGGCATCTGGTAATGACCTGACACCAAATCTAATCCCAAAATAACGGTGCTCAAATTTATCGAGTTCATCCTCTATCAATAAGCCATCGGATATTTGTTCTTAATGATAATAGCATTCAACTTATCTTTATTAATTATGCAATTATATCACACTTTATTTAATTATGCAATTATATCACACTGTACGAATCTGGCAGACAGTTTTTTTTCTGTTCTCATGTCATTTATTTTATATCTTGCTTAATATACTTTATATATATATATATATATATATATATGTATATATATATATATATATATATATATATATATCGCATGAACTACTTGCATTTTTTATGTTTCTTCGCGATTAGTTTTTGCGATAAATTTATTAAATTTTTTAAATTTTAGGTAATTTATTAATTTTTTTTAGTTCTAAAAAGATAGGTAGACAAATTACGAATCAAATGGAAAGCAAGTATACATAGGCCGCTCTGAGCATATGCCTCTTCATTGCCCCTTTGATCTTGATATCTATTTTTGATTATTTAGAGCTGTCGCGTCTTTTATCTGACATCTTTGTAACAGTTCGCTGCAATTTTCGCATTGTTGTGCATAGAAAAACAAATTGCAGAATGAACTGATGATATATGTCCAATTACTCAGATGCCGAAAAAAAATTAATAATATCAACAAAAGATGTGAGGATGTGGAATTTCTTTTTTAAAAAATTATTATTTTAAACATATATTAAAAATAAGATTTCAATCGCAGATTTTTTTTTATCGGGCTTTTTTATAACCCTATATTCAATAATTTCTTGAATCAGAAATAATTGCCTAAATATCAGAATAATTGTCTAAATATCGCTTATTTTGATTCAGGATATTCAAATTGATTTTTGTATAAATTATACTATGAAATAAAAATAAATATTATGTACCATTTTATATCTTAAAAATATATTCCAGAGATATATTCTAAAATTATGCTTGAAAAGTAGCTTAGAAAATTGTTCGGAAGAGAATTTTTTATATATATATATAATAATATAATTATACATATATATATATAGATAAATATTAGGGTATATAGGGGAGAGATGTCAAATGCATATTATAACTCTTAAAAGGAAAGTAAGTTCGACGAACTTTGGCTGCTTTTTAACAAAAAACAGTGTAACACAGTAAATCATTACATCCTTATTTGCCAATGTTACACAAAGTCACATAAGTTATTTAATCTAATTAGGCGAAAGATAATAAAATTGATATTATAAGTTTTAATATTTTGGAAATTAATGATGCAAATTTTACATCTGAACATACTGACACATTATAATTCACAGTATGTACAATTTGTATATGATTTGTATATGATTATATTTACAAATTACATATACATCTATACATTGATGAGAAAATTAAAAACTAAAATAAAATTGAAAATAAAATTGAGTAATCCAATTTTATTGCTAAAATTATTAATTAGCACCATATTTAAAAATACGACAAAATTAAGATTTAAAAAAATGTTTCCCTTTGAATTGAGGAATTAATTTCGTGATGATTCCACAAATGACCCATCTTCTATCCCATTTAGCATTACTTGACCTCTGCAATCATACGGAAACTGTTACTTCGATGATCGACGAATCATATATGAATTCTAATGGATGTGACATATCTAGTCAACAATTATCATTCCAGTAATATTAAAACAACATTGCAACGTTCAACAGTACCACATTTATATTGTACAAATATTAAAATAGTCTTATTTTTTATATATATACAATTGTACATATATAACAGGTATATGAAAAGCTATGTGTGAAAAAACGCTATACACAAAATTATTATATAAACAAAAAATTGAATGTTGATTATGTGTATATATATTTCTTACCCAGTGAAAAAGTTTTCATACATATAAATATATGTATGTGTATATAATTATATGTATATAAACTAATATTTTATCTGAATTATATAATTTATATTAAACAATGGAATATTTGTCATATGGAACTATCCCTCTCCTCACGATTGTATATTAATTATTTGAACAAATCTAATTAAAAATTATGTTAATAACTAAATACTTAAATATCTTTTACTTACTAATTAATAATTAAGCAAGAATTTGACGCATCAATGTAAAGTTAAAAAAATGATAAAAGTACTGTAAGTCGATAAAATTGATAAATTTGGATGGTAAAGTAGATAAGAATCACGCTTCTCGGCGTAGAAAATCTCAGAAAAATCCCCTGAAATATTAGCAAAGCAGGATAAGTGAGGAGGTTGTTGGATGTCCCCTTACCTCCTCGCTATCGTGCGCTCCTGTTACTCCGAATTTATTTCACATGATTTTCGGAGCGCCGACAAACTCGGTTCCTTACCTTACCTCCTCGCTCTCTTATGCTCCTGTTACTCCGGATATATTTTCTGAGATTTTCTACTCCGAGAAACGCGATTCTTGTCTGTCTTATCTCATTATTCAAATTTGCTATTTTATTTATTTTTATCAATCATTTATACAGATATCAAGTTTTCACTTTTGTTTAATTATTATTTAAAAAATGAAAGTATTCAATATATTTAATTATTTAAATAATTATTGATTATAGTTATATTCAAAATAACTTATACGAGACACGGCGTCATATTATGCGCAATGAGATGTAGAATATGACAATGATTTCATCGGCGGTACTTTTTTCTTTATAGATAAACTCACTCTCGTAAAAATGGACTATTACAAATTAGAGTAGCCCCTTTTTAGCTATTTAGCTATTTACGTATTTGTTTTTAATTTTTAATTATTTTATTTTATTTCGTTAATTATGTCGCATTGAACTACAAATTTTGATACATCAAATCAAAATGTAAAGTCTTCTTTCTTAAGTCTTGACAAATTTTAATACTATCCTTATTAATAGTATTAAAAAGATTGCTCTATTTTTAGCAAATACATTTGCAAGCCGTTGACTTAAGTAGGAATTCTTGTAAACTACATTTAATTTAAAGTTGTAAGGAAATTTAAATGAATAAAAACAAATCAACCTGAAGAGGCCCTCCATCATCCTCGCCAACGGCGGTCCTCTTTTTCTTAGCAAACACCAAATTACATGTAACAAATAATATAATTGTAGTAGACATATGTATTATATTACATTACAGTTATAATTTTCTATGGCAAATTATACCAAAGAGGTATATGTTACGTATAGCTTGAAGTTTACTGGATTTGGTTTATTTTTTTTTTATGTAACTTACGAATTTAATATTTTTATAAATATAATGTATTTATTGGTATCATAATATAGAACATAAGGAAAAAATTATAATATACAAAGAAATTAGACATAATATAATATAATAAAATATAATATAACACATAGAATTAAATCTTTTTGATATAAAATATAAAATACATAAATTGCTTATACATTTTTACAATACTGTTGCTGACGCATTTTCTTTATATAAGATATTTTTTATTGTAAACAAAATACATGCATATCATAATACAAAATTCGCGTAAAATTCAAGAAAATCTGAATTCTGGTTTTGCAATAAAAATCTTTATTTTTATTTAACAAATCTTTTAATTACATAATGTTTATTAATGGATCCTTGAAAATTTTAATTTCGCATCTCTTACTGTGTAAATAAAAGTCGAATTTTAATAAACGAAATTGAATATTCAAATAAGTTAATTTAGCGAATTTTGTCTTATATATTAATATGCGTCTGCATAAAAATGGAATATTATAATGGAATATTATAATTTTATGAAAATTTTTAGCCTATTTTTATCAAACAAAATTACTAATATATAAGTATGTTCCAAACCTCTATAAGCATTAGCAATTGTAGAGTCTTTAAATATATTTCAAATTTTTCGATCATATATCGTTAAATTAAGGTTTAATTTAACAAAAACGAGCTAGAAGCCCTCCACCATCTCCGCCTATTTTATCGGTCCTCTTTTCTTTATAAGTATATTCATTTGTAAAAAAACGAGCTATTAATAAATTTAATAGTCCGTTTTTGCAGGTAAGTATATTTTTAACTTATTATTATTTTTATTTTTAGCCAGGAAAAAATATTTTATACATAATTATATAAAATTATATAAAACAATATATAAATTTATATAATTGTATATAAACAGACATATTTCATAATTATATGTATATAATTTTATATATAAGTTTATATATAATTATATATATACATAATTATATATAATTATAAGTAAAATATTTTTTCCCAGATATTTTATTTTTTTTTTCGCTAATCATATTACATTAATTTTTTTAATATTATCTTTTTTATAATCCTTACAATTCAATATTACAATTATAATAATTTATAATACAATATAATTTACAATACAATTAGAAATGCTGTTTAAAATATAATATAAAAATAATAATATAGGAGCATAATTAACGAATTATAGTAATGCGGGATTATATGAAAACAGTCGAAACATACGAGAACACAAATTTTTCTAAATCAATGTTTAACGAAATATTGATAAACGCGGAATGAAATATTAACAATAAACAGATCGTAATTATTATTAATTATTAACTTGCGATTATTATAAAACTTATTAATATCGCGATAAAAAATAATTAATATATTTAAGATAACTATATCCTAATAACTTGATCGCAATGTCCCTTTGCCTTGTGGTTTCTAACTGTTGGTTAGAATCCGATACAAAGAAGAACTATCTTCATAGTAGAGAGCGAACTTAATGTATTCCGATTCTACGTCAAATTATCAAGATCCATTCGCAAAGAAAAGCAATCAAACACCAGTCTTGTTACAGGAAGGTGTGAATCCTGAATCTTTCAGAAAACTTACGATAGTAATAATTTTGGAAATGTTGTCAATTACAATTAACATTTTTATTGCATCTTTAATATAATATTAAAGTTTGTGAGAAAATATGTTCTGCCACACATTATTAAAAATCATCTGCTGTCATTAAAAATAAATGGATAGAATGATTTCCTTATGGAATAATGGTTACGAAGGAATATATTTTATAATAATAAAATACATGCATAATTGTAATTTTTTTATATGTATGAGTACAAAAGTTTCTTGGGTATCAACTCTTCTTCGAGATAAATTGAACTTGATAATAACGAGATTTTAAAGAATTACTTTTATACTGAAAAATTTATTATATAAAATTTAACAATACTTATTTTTCTGTATTTTCCAAAAATTTAATTATTAATGTCCCATTAATATGAGAGTATCCATTCGATTTACCTCGAATTTTTTGTACCCACACATTTTTAACTAAATTCATGTGTTCACGATAATATTGTTAAAAAGAATATCGTATTTGGTAAAAATTATCTAATCGACAAAAATCTAAATTGATAAATTCCAAATATAATTACATAATATATCTGCATGTATTTTATCATACAAAAGCATATACATATAAATTAATAATTAACAATATTCTGGAATGGCGGGATGTCCAATAGCTAAAAATGATTTAAAAATAAGTTAGAAAATGAAATATACATATTCGTAACCATATTTGATAGATCAATCATCAAAAAATGAGCAAATTATTTAGTATAAAACTTTAAATTTATTTACTTAATAATTTGGAATTAAACAAATAATCATTATGTATTCATATTAATCATATAATAAATTCATATAATAAATTCCTATTGTGATAAGACAGACTATTACTAACATTAGTATAAACATTAGTATAAATGGGAGAACATTTAGTAAAATTAAGAAAGCAACGAAAATTGTATCCTAAAATATACTACTGAATTAATTTCGCAAATTGACTTTCAAATGTATAGCAATTGTCATTGGTTAAAATTATTACTTCCAGGAATTGATAAAAAAACTCGGGATTAATTCCGATCCTCGGTATAAGAATTTCCAACGAGATATTAAACTAGACTTTGCGAATAGACTTTGGGAAGCGACGAGGAATAACTCTCCATGATGAAAATAATTATAACTTTCCATCGATACGAATCACGCATTCATTGGCGTCCATCTGATGCAAGGGATAGTGATGGGGTCTTTGCATATAATAAATTAATCATTAAAATACTTGTAATTCTGTAATATTAAAAATATAAATGTCAAAAAGCAAACAAGTTAATATTTAATCATTGCCTTAGCTCCAATCTTTACATACTTATTTAATAAATTTGTATACTAAATATACAAAGAAAAATTGACGCTTATTCTAAATATCAAATTTTTAATTAGAAGTCATTCAAAATTATTAATGATTTTTTGATATTCAAAATAAAATCTAAATTAAAAAAATATTAAAATGATATATGGATTAAACTCATTAAATCAAAAACAGTTTTTGTTATCATATGTTTCGTCGATTTCATATAATTTACATCAATAAAACAACAATAATTTGATTTACTGCGACAAGATAAATGCTATCTGTGAAAAGATATATTCAGTATGGACATAAACATTCTAATAAATGTATAATTTATTTGTAATTATTTCTTAAACAAAAATAAACATGATGGCATTTATCTGATTACATAAATTTCATATTATCTAAATTTCATAGTATATAATACTATTATACATACATTTATTTACAATAAAATTAATTACAATATTAACATAATTAAATAATTTGTACACGTATATAGAATTTACAAAAAGCTTAATTTCAGGGGATCTGAAAATGCAATGAAATTTAAAATTAAATATAATTTGGTTTATTTTCATATTTGATAATTGGAATGAAATGCTGATAATAAATAAAATTTGAAATTAATTAAGAATTCTATTTAATTTTTCATTCCTTCTTTCCAATTATCAAGTATGATATCTATGTATCCCTACCTACATATCACATAGTTTAATAGTTAAATTTATTATGTAATATCTTGTAGTTTTATTAAAATCATTTTTTAAAATAAAATTTAATTACCTGATCGCGAAATTTATTTAAGTTTCATTTTATTTATAATAATTTAATTTTTTAATTTAAAATGATTGTGTTTATCCCTACCTATTGATACTTACTTTTCCTACTTGTACTTGTTCTACTTACCCTTCATTTATTCGCGCCTATTTCGAGTATCTTATCTCCATCCGTATATTCCTACCTACATTACTTCATTAATGAAATAATGTAGTAATGTAATAATTCTCTGTTGAACGCAGCATTTTTTGTACGTTCTCCTAATCAAATCCTATCGCGACTGATAAATTTAACGGAATAACCTAATCGCGATTATATTAAATAAATGAGCAATAAATAATAAAACAGACTTTTCATCTTTTAAATACAAAAAAATTAACAAATAACGGCTAATAATGACAATCGCATGAATAATTAAGCGCAAATTTTAGTAGATCAAAAAAATTTACAAAATTACTCTTGATTGTCTGCACTAGTTCTCATTAGCCCTGTTGTTCGTTGGTTATTTTTATATTTCAAATAAAAAGTAATTCAAAAATTATAAGAACTCGCAATTTGCGAACAAGTAACCCTCCCGAATATTCCATTTACCTTTTAAAAATTTAGATTGGTGTAACACCAACCTATTTCGTACACAGATTCTCTTCTTTCTT
>Ga0157364_1003825_pt1 | contig 14776 bp, 21 predicted proteins | sample AttsexASBM2_FD_111476 | JGI IMG/M metagenome (GOLD analysis project Ga0157364, IMG submission 111476) | Fungus gardens microbial communities from leaf cutter ant in Ribeirão Preto, State of São Paulo, Brazil - Atta sexdens ASBM2 | ecosystem: Host-associated > Fungi > Mycelium > Unclassified ... | reverse complement strand
TTTCCGCAGCCTGGACAAACTGGCCAACGCATCCGCAAGCCTGACGTATGAAGCTAATAACCCGAAAACTGAAAACCTGCTCATGACGCGATGGGCCACGATAAACAACGATCACCACTTCCTGCAACAGCACCAGTACCGCTACATGGGCTATGACATGTCCGGCGGGTTGATAGAGTCAGGCTCGAAGGATTACCCGGTTAAATGGGTAGACGCGCACGATCAGTCGGTGCTGAGCAACATGTCGAAATGCCTGCTGCCGAAATTTGAATTTGAATGCGAGGGCAACGGCGCCCTGACGCCGGGGCTGGTGGTAAAACCGCTGGTTCACAGCTACAGCAGCGACAGCGGGCTGGATGAGACGGTACCGGCAAAAGTCATTATCAGGCGGGTCACGCACTTTGAGGATCGCTATTCCTACACCAGTAAAGCGGAATGTGCCACGGTTTATACAGGCTGACTACCTTGCGCCAGCGTACATCGGCCAGAATGTGAATCTGTATTCATTCTGGCGCGATGTGTTATGGGCAATTCCCCTAATTTCAGCTATCCCATGCGTGGGACCGTCGTCACTACCGTACATCCGGAAGGGCTAATGATGGCGCGCGTGCGCATCAGCGGGCTGTGGGACAACATTTCCGAGGATAACCTACCGTGGGCGGAGCGTAATCTGCCGGACGGCGGCGCGTTTTCGCCACTCATCGTCGGCGACGTGGTATGGGTGGATTTTCCGTATATGGGCAATTCACGGCGGCCGCGCATCGTGGGGTTTGCGCAGGACGCCAGCAGCGGCACCGCGAACGTGGCGGCGGAAGCATCCGGCAAGGGCACCGCTTATGAGCAGAAGGACGTAGACGGCGCGCCGGCGGCGCCAGTGCTCTCAGCAACCAAAGACTATGTCTATAAGCGCAACGGGATGATGGAAGTCCGCAGCGCCGGCGGCGGATGGGCCATAACGCACCTGTCCAGCGGCAGCACACTGGGCCAGAACGACGCCGGCGAGCAGTATCTGCTGGCGCAGGGACCAATCTTCATTAACTCCACGGGGAAGGTCACCATCAAGGCCGCCGCGGGGCTGGAGATCAATGTGGTAGGCGATCTGGACTTTACGGTTTCTGGCACGGCTTCGTTCACGGCGAGCCAGTTCAATTTTACAAAGGGCTGACAACTCCAAAAACAACAAACACTAAACTTTTTAATTAGTGTATGTTATTTTGCGCATAACGTCAGACCTTTGAGAACCATGCTATGCGCACCCAGACCACCAGTTCCCCCCCTGTCAAACTTCTGCCCCGCAAGCGCTTTCAGGCGCAACTAAGCAGCGGCGATATCCGTTGTTGTATTGTCCGCCAGGGGGAAGAAATCCACGTCCTCGGCGAACGCCGCGACGGGTCGCTGGTGGCGCTGCGCAAGACATATGGCGGCCCGAGCACGTGGCTTATCCCTGAGCGCCCCATGAATCTGCTGCTGGGCATGGGCGCGCAGAAGATCCTGATCGACGTTGACTACTCCCCGATTTCCTTTACTGACTAACTGACAGGCTTCCCAATGTTTAAACGTTTTCGCACGTGCGCGGTATATACGCTCAACCGTGATATTTCTTTTCAGGCTGATGAAATCACTACGCAGCTGGAGGCTTGCCAGTTCACGCCCTGCGGCTCACAGGACATGGCCAAATCAGGCTTTGTCTCGCCCTTTGGTAAGCACAGCGATCAGCTGGTCCATGTGTCAGGCAACTTCCTGATGCTCGCCATCCGTAAAGAGACCAAAATCCTGCCCTCTTCAGTTGTCAAAGAAGCCCTGCAGACCAAAATTGACAAGCTGGAAGCCGAGCAGAGCCGCAAGCTGAAGAAGACCGAAAAAGACGCCCTTAAAGATGAAGTGCTGCACAGCCTGATTCCGCGCGCGTTCTCACGAAATAACCTTTCTCACCTGGTGATCGACACCAGTGCTAACCGTATCTATACCAGCGCATCAGGCAGAGCCGCTGAAGACATGCTGGCGTTGATGCGTAAAGCGCTCGGCTCGCTGCCCGTGGTGCCGCTTACGCTGGAAAGCCCGATCGAGCTTACGCTGACCGAATGGGTACGCTCCGGCGACCTGCCTGCTGGCTATGCGCTGATGGAAGCCGCGCAGCTTAAAGCCATTATGGAAGATGGCGGCGTTATCAACTGCAAAAAGCAGGATCTGGTCAGTGATGAGATCGCCAATCATATCCAGGCGGGCAAGCTGGTGACCGCTATTGACCTCGACTGGCAGGAGCGGATCCAGTTCTCTATTAACGACAGCGGCGTTTTCAGCAAGGTTCGCTTCTGCGACCCCCTAACCGAACAAAACGACGATATCTCTCGTGAAGACGTGCTGCAGCGTATGGATGCTGACTTCTTCCTGATGGTCGGTGAACTGGCAGTCCTTATCCAGAGCACCATCGATGCGCTGGGCGGGGAAGCGAAGCGATGAGCAATGCGGTAATCGTCTCATTTTTCACACCAGAATGGGAATATGCATCCCGCGCGCGGGCGCTTATTAATAGATGCAATGAATTAGGCCTCGCCCACGATATCCAGTCGCGCGAAAGCCGCGGCAACTGGAACCGCAACACGGCCATGAAAGCTCAGTTCATCGGCCAGATGCTAGAAAAGCACGAGCACATTATCTGGCTAGACTGCGACGGCGAACTGCGCCACGTGCCGGCTATCTGCCTCGCGCACGCTCATGACGAGCCGGTGCTGGCTGTGCCGCATCAGACCATGGTGCAGCACGCTACCACGCCACGCGACTGGCACGTCTGCATCCTATCAGTTCGCCGCACGCCGGCGTCACTGGCGCTGGTGGATGAATGGATCCGCTACCTGCAGCATTACGATGTAACCGACGAAATGGCGTTTCACGCGGTGGCATCTGCCGCGCCGCGCCAGGTTCACCCGCTGCCGACGCGCTATTGTGCCCTGCCACACAAAGGCAAGTACCCGGCTGACGCCGTCTGGTGCCAGGGGATCTCAACCGCCCCGGACAAAATGGCGATGAAAGCGCGCCAGGCAGGTAAAAAAGCATGATCTACGGTTCTGTCTGTAGCGGCGTAGAAGCTGCAAGCCTGGCGTGGGAGCCGCTGGGCATGAATGCTGGCTGGTTCTCACAGTTCGATCCTGAGCATAACTACAAATACGGCCCCGACTTCCCCTCAGCTGTGCTGGCGCATCACTGGCCAGAGGTGATGAACCTCGGCGACATGACGCTTATTGCCGCGCGCATTGCTACCGGTGAAATTGAAGCTCCGGACTTGCTGGTGGGTGGCACGCCTTGTCAGGCGTTTTCCGTTGCCGGTTTGCGTAACGGTCTGAACGACACCCGTGGCCAGTTAACCCTCAAATATGTGGAATTAGCCAATGCAATTGACCACCAGCGCGCCGGAATTGGTAAAAGCGCAACCCTTATCGTCTGGGAAAACGTCCCCGGCGTGCTTAGCAGTAAAGACAACGCCTTTGGCAGTTTCCTCGCCGGGCTGGCTGGAGCAGATGAGGCAATCGAACCTGGTCCTCGACCTGAATCAGGAAAAAGCAGCATCTACTGGCGCTGGGACAAAAAAACCGGTGAGCACGTTTCAAAGTGGCCAAAGTCTGGTTGTGTTTATGGACGACAGCGCAAACTGGCCTGGCGAGTCCTTGATGCCCAACACTTCGGAGTGGCCCAACGACGCCGCCGCGTGTTCGTTGTCGCAAGTGCTCGAAACGACATCGATCCCGCCAAAATACTTTTTGAGTTCGACGGCGTGCGCCGGAATTCTCCGCCGAGCCGAGAATCGCGGCAGGCAGTTGCCGCTCTTACTGCAAACGGCGTTGGAACGTGTGGCGCAGACGACAACCAGGCTCAAGCAGGACATCTGATCGCCGCTTTTGGTGGTGGGAATTGTTCTGGCGCTTTAGACGTGGCCGCCTGCCTTACAGCAAAGGGGCAGCGGCTTGATTATGAAGTCGAGACATTCGCTGTTCAGAGCATCAGCGCCCCTCCTGATATTGTCTATGCGTTGCAGGACACTACCGGGCGCGACAAAGCGCAGAATGGCAAGGGCTGGAGCGATGAAGGAACCAGTTACACCATTGATACCATAGCCACTCAAGGGGTTGCCCTGTCCGTTGCCCTTCGCGGGCGGGAAGGTGGTGCCACTGCTGAGCTTGGTGATGACGTCGCAGGCACATTACGCGCTAGTTCGGGCGGTGGCGACAAACCACACGTCATGCAGGAAATGATGGTGCGCCGCCTGATGCCCGTCGAATGTGAGCGACTACAGGGCTTTCCTGACGGGCATACTGACATCCCCTGGAAAAACAAAGAAATCGGCGAGACGCCTGACGGCCCTCGTTATAAAGCTATTGGCAACTCCATGGCCGTCCCTGTCATGCGAAAAATTGGCGAATGGATCTTACGAGAAGATGCAAAAACGAGAAATCAAACACATCACAGAGCACCTGGCGCAGGCGCTCATTTGCCAGTTTCTGGCTCTGATCATCATCGCTGTGTTTCACTCGCAGCTGACCGCGTAATCACCGGCGATGACCGCCTTCGCTCCTTCCTAAAGTGGGCGGGCGGGAAATATGACGTTCTCGATGAGGTAGCGGCCCACATGCCCGCCGGCGCGCGCCTGATTGAGCCGTTTGTGGGCGCGGGGTCGATATTCCTGAACTTCCGGTATGACGCCTATCTGCTGGCGGACATCAATGACGACCTGATTAACCTCTATCGACAGCTGCAGATGTTCCCGAACGATGTAGCCGGCATCGCAGAAAAGCTAGTGGCGGACTGCGCCTCAGCAGAGGCATACAAAGCTATCAGGGACGAATTCAACGGTCGTCAGGCTGATGCCGTGCGCCACGCCGCGCTTTTTCTGGCCCTGAACCGGACCTGCTTTAACGGTCTGTGTCGCTTTAACCAGAAGGGCGGCTTCAACGTTGGCTGGAATAAAAAAGTCGCTCCCTACTTCCCGCTATCTGAGCTGACATTCTGGCGCGGTCGCAGCGCCACACACACATTCGCCTGCGCGCACTTCAGCGAGACCATCGCGCAGGCGGGCGCCGGGGATGTGATCTTTTGCGATCCGCCTTATGAGCCGATGCCGGATACCAGCGGCTTTGTCAGCTACGGCAAAGACGGCTTCGATTTTGACGAGCAGGTGCTGCTGGCCAGCGCACTGGCTGCCGCGCACAGCCGTGGCGCGCGCGTTGTCGTGACCAACAGCAGCGCACCGAAAATTATGGATCTTTACCTCTCCCACGGATTTTCAATCAACCGTCTGGAGGCGCGGCGCAGCATCAACCGCGACGGATCCGGACGCAAAAAAGTTATCGATATCATCGCTACCCTGTGAGGCACACATGTTCCCTGCAAAAGACCTGAGCCAGGAGCAGCTGATAAAGCTGATCCGGGCTGACATCCCGGAAGACACCTGGCCTAAATGGGCTAAACACGTTCACGTGCTAGGTGGTTCATACAGATTTTATCTCTTCGTGGACTTATGCCAGGCCAATCCCTGCTCGCTGTCTGGCTCCGCCAAATCACAGCGCCAGCGCATCCCGATTAGCCTGAAAGATCCGATCCTGCTGGCGCGTGATTACAGCCTCCCCAAAAAAACAATTTTCGCGCAGGAGCAAACCATGGAGCTAAAGCCCACCAGCGATCCGAGCCTTGTGGGCGAAGCGGGTTACATCTTTCAGCCGCCCACTGCGGCGGTGCCGGCGGTTGACCGCGGCGAGAAGTACCGCCGGCAGATCAAAGGCGTCACGGTGGACGTTTACGACGTCCTGAATGCCTTTGGCGTGACCTGCAGCGCCTCCCAGCACGCCATAAAAAAGCTGCTGATGCCCGGCGCGCGCGGCGCAAAAGACCGCCTGAAGGATTTGCGCGAAGCAGACGTGTCTGTCCTGCGCGCCATCCAGCTGGAAGAAGATCGTCAAAAAAGCGTTACCTGACCCTAAGAGACTATCCGGAAAATTAAGGCATCACAGTTTTCCGTTGAGGACGTTATGTCAGACGCTGCCAAGCCGCTGCGTAAAGGTGATCAGGTGACCTTTACCGGCGGCATGTTTACCCACCTTATCGCGACCGTAGAGCGCGTGGACTGGCTCGAATCCGGTAAGAAATATGCTTTGCGCGTGCCAGGCATCACCTGCCCGCTGCAGTACGCCGAAGGCGACCTTTTACGCACCACCAGCGCGGAGATCCCCGATGTCGGCCGTGGCCACGCTTAACAGCCTGTGTTCGGGTCATGGCGGCTTCCCTTCCCGGCCGCCCGTGGAGTCTGACCCGCTGATTACAGTGAATGGCATTAAGGTGCTGGTGGACGGCAACCAGTATCCGGCGCATTCCGACGGTAACAGCGCTCATCCGGGCCAAGCGCTGAGCACCCGCTCCTGGTTCACTGTGGAAGGTAAAGGCCTCGTCTGCCAGGGCGATCCGCTTTCATGTGGTTCAACTGTCGCCGCTGGCGATTCTTCTTTCGATGTGGAGTAAGCCATGCTCAGCCAGGATTATCAGCTCACCGCTTATACGCAACTGACGGATGCCGGCGGCCTGCAGACACCCGCGTCCGCCACCAGCGCCGCCAGCGCCGCCAGCGCGGCAACAGCGAAAGCGGCCACCCTTACCGGCATGGTAAACAGCGCTCTCTCATACCCGTCCAGCGTCACGGCATATGTCAGCGACATTACGGCCGCAGCCAGCACACTGACCAGCTGGGCCACACTCAGCACGGAGCATGCGGCGCTGATGACGACCTACGGCGATTTGTCGATGCTGCTGCAGCTCAACGCCGGCTGGGACGTTTACTGCCGCGCCAGCGGCGCCACGGTCACTGAGCTGCCCGTTTCGGTGGCGATCGGCGACAGCGCAACGTCAGCCGCGCTGACGACTGCCGTGGGCACGCTCGACACCGCGGCGCTGGCCAGCGCCATGACCGCCATTAACACCACCCTGAGCACCGCCGCCAGCTCGGCGTCGTCATCCGGCACGACCACGACGACGACCGCAAGCGTCACCGATGCGGAAATTACTGCCCTCGACACCGCCTGGCAGGCTTTCAGCGCGCTGCTGAGCGTCGCTACCTCCAGCTACACCGCGCTCAGTACGCTGTATGCGTCCGCCAGCGCCAGCGCCACGCTGGCCATTAACGCCTACAACGATGCGATCGGCACGGCCCTGGCCGAAGCCGCGATGAGTAACACCTCTACCGCCTCCGCCGTTGCGGCGCTGGTGCCCTCAACCGTTCTGACCACCCTGAAGGCAGGATCCTGATGAGCATTCTAAGCACGATTAAAGACGCGGTGAGCACCGTCACCAGCACGGTAAGCAGTTCCACCAGCATTAAGGTTTACCTCGCCATTGGCGCCATGGCCGTCGCGCTGGCGGGCGGCGCGTGGGCATACGTTCACAGCCTGCAGAGCACCATTACGACGCAGAGCGCCACGATCGCGAGCAAAGGCGAAACCATCACGAAGCAGGAAGGCGACATCAGCACCCTGAAAGACGATCGCGCCGAGGCCGTCACCCAGCGCGATGCCGCTCAAGCGCGCACCGCCACACTCAACGAGGAGAACCAGAAGAATGCAGCCGACCTTGAAAAAGCCCGTCAGAACGCAGCTACGCTCGCCGGGCAGCTCGCCGCGGCACAAGCCGGCAATGCTTGCGCTAAGTCTGCTGTGCCTGACGCTGTTAAGCGCCTGCAGCGCCAGGCCATCACAGACTTCAACGCCGAGTACGGAGCAAAAGCAGGTGATCAAGCCGGTAAAACCGCTGCCGGCGGCGATGTGCCTGCTGCCTGACAGCATCACCACCGATTATTACGGCGACTACCCGGAAAAGGCGCTCCCCGCCATCCTGCTGGCGCTGAAAGCCACAAACGACCACAACCGCAGTATCAACAAAGTTAACGGAGCCAGCGAATGACCCATTACGCCAGTAAAAAAATGGAAAAAGATGTTCCGCCAGGCGCTGGATCGCCACGAGCAGGAAACGGCGACGCCGGTGTTCCGTAAATCGACGCTCGGCCTGTTTGTCACTCTTCAGATCAGCGGGAACTGTATCCGCGCGGCTAAGGCGGCTCACTGATGGCGACGACAGAAGAGAAAGGTCTGGAGCAGAAGCTGGTGGCCAAAGGCCTGACGGCGGCGCGCGTTACCCCGGATCACATCGACAGCATCATCGAGGAAAAGCACTTCTTCAGCGCGGCGGACGGGCTTATCGGCATGCTGATGGGCGACTTTTTCAAAGAAAACCCGACAGGATCTGTTGACGACGAACTGGTGCCGCACGATCAGGCTGAGCGCCTGAAGCGCACCACTATCTGCGTGCTGGTGCTGGCGAATGGCGGCATTCAACTGGGCGTGAACTACTGCCCGGTCTCGGCCGAAAACTGGAATGCCGACGTTGCGCGGGAACTGGCGGAAAAGGATGCGCGTAACAAGCTGTGGGAACTGGAGGGCTACGTGCTGCGCCAGCGTCTCTTTGAGCAGCGCCGGGAAGAGAACGAAATTGCCGACGCGCTGGCGGACTTTCAGGAATCCGATTGCGAAGGCTGTAAGATTTAGCACTGAACAGGTTCCCCATGCCGCCTACATTGCCTGGAAAAGAAAACCGCCCTCAGAGGCGGTTTATTTTTTCGGTACCAGTTTCATGTGTGGGTGCTGTTCAAGGATCAGCTGCAGGTACTGAAATTCGGCAAAGGAGAGCGAACGGCCGTTTTTCCCCTCCATTTCTTTTGCCTGCCAGGTACGCTGCTGCACCCCAAATAACTCAGCCATCTGCCTCGTGGTTAATCCGGCTTTCATCCTGAGATCCCGGATCTCCGCGGCGCCGGGCCGCGTCTTCGCCGCGATGTTCTTTTTCACCGGCTCAGCAACTTCACAATTTCTTCGGGGCCAATGTTGCTCATCGCATTTTCCAGACGCAGCTGCAGCTGACGCAGCTGAGCCGCATCCCCTTCACCTCGTGCAACCTTGTCCTGTTCCTGACAAAGCTCACCGGCCATGGCCAGTAAGCGCGCGCGTAAATCCTCGATGTGCGGCATCTCTACTCCTTGGTTATGAGGTGCAATGTGAGCGGCGGGCAGGTGTCATCGCCCGTCGCGCGAATTGATTCCGAATAGGCGTCCGCCTCTTCCGGTGTCCTGAACGTGCTGCGCTGCCCGTGCGAATTATGCTCCAGCGAGTCGCGGCAAAATGCGTCAACGACGTAAAGATCCGGCCCGCCGCGGCGCCCGGGAATAACACACCGGTACGTTGTGCCAATATTAAAATGGCAAATTGCCGCGCGGAATTCCGGCGTGCCCACCAGCAGGCCGTCCGTCATTTTCTGCAGCAGCGCCTTAATAACGCTGCGATCACGTGTGTTCATGGGATGTTCCTTAGATTGATAGTGCGAGCGGCTGCAAATCAGACCCTGCTCGCTTTCAGTGCTTTTCTCAGCTTTGAGACGCTGTTACGGGTACTACTGAAACCCATTTTGGGATGCGCCGCACTGACAGATTCATCGGCTGAATACGATTCGGCCAGGTCCGCCAGGGCTTTTTCAGCTTTGCTGAGTGCTTCGATGGCCTCAGCCTGTAGCGCTTTCCGCGTGTCCTTTATATCGGTCATGTCATGTCATTCCGGTTTCTTATTTAGCGCTCAGGCGGCGCCCTCCTGCCCTGTTAACTTATCGGCACGGTAAACATCAATTCGATCGGTTTTTTCAAGCGTGAACTGGCCCCCGTCAACCGAGCGCTTAACGGCCAGTTCAACCAGGTAGCAGTCCGGGCGGTTTTCAATGCTCTCGACGACTTCCGCGCGCCCCGTAATCCTGTTGACAACGATATCGCCCGCTTTCAGATCACGAGCCTTGATGCTTTCACGGCCTGACTCCAGCATTCGAATATCAGCACTGCGTCCCGACGCGCGTAGCGCGTTGATAGCGGCCAATTTTGTTTCAGTCTCTGACATGTCCCTGCCCTTACTGGTTACCGGCGTTGAGCCGTGTCTGCAAAGAAATATACGCACGAACGTGCGCACCTGCAATAATAAACACTAACTTTTTATTATTTTGTTGTAAGTGCGCCGGATTTCGGGCAGCCTGCCACCTCTTACCTCTGGAGGACTCATGCATCAGTATCTGAAAATTGATGGTTCCCGCTATCGTCGCATCTTCATCGTGGGCGACATACACGGCTGCTATAACCGCCTGTGGGCAGAGCTTGAAGAGGTCGGTTTTGATACCGAAACTGATTTGCTGGTGTCCGTGGGCGATCTCATTGACCGCGGCGCGCAGAGCCTGGAGTGCCTGGATTTAATCAACGCGCCATGGTTCCGCTGCGTGCTTGGCAATCATGAATCTATGGCTGTGCAGGCGCTCGCCGGCAGCCTGCACGCCCAGCGTAACTGGTTTGCGAACGGCGGGGACTGGTACTGGCAACTTGATCCGGAGCAGCGCCTGCTGGCGGACTCGCTGATCCGCAAAGCTGCTGCTTTGCCCCTGGTTATTGAGCTGGCCACCGAAACGGGCCTGATCGTTATCTGCCATGCAGATTACCCGAGCGACCAGTACCAGTTTGGCAAACCTCTGGCCGAATATGACGTGGTCTGGAGCCGCCAGCGCTACGCGCGCGCCTGCGAAGGTGAGCATCGCGAAATCACCGGTGCCTCAGCGTTCTATTTCGGGCATACCCCAGTTATGAAGCGTGCGCAGTCAGCTAACCAGCATTACATCGATACAGGAGCAGTTTTCGGACATCGTCTGACGTTGGTGCAGGTACAATAAAAAAGCCTCCCTAATGAGGCTTTTCATTGCCAAAGCGCTTTCACGAATAATTTTATCGTTTATTGATGTGGAATTTCTTATCCAGCCAAAAAACTAAGGCCACGAGAAATGCCCATACGACCAAGACCATTAACAGAATCCACCACTCTTTGTGACTCTCTGCCCATTCAAAAATGACTTCGCGAAACGGCTCAAGCGCCTCTGCAACACAGGGGGAAAGGACCAATAAAAAGTTATTAATACGACGATTATTTTCAAACTCTTCGGACCATTTTCTACGATCGACGCCAAACAGCATGATTAGGGCGTAAAAGGCAAAAATTAAGCCGAGCCAGTGCTTTGTTATAGACTCTAACCACGTCCACATCCATGAACCACTAAGTAGCGAAAGCTCCATATACGACAGACAAAATACTATATTGAAAATGGTTACAGCCTTTATACCTTTTGCTGCCATTGTTACTTCAGCTCCTGCTGAACTTCCGTTAATAGACAAAATAAACCCTGTTTCATTAAGTTTGTTGATGTATTTATTCTGTACATTTTGAACTATTCGGCAAGTAAAGTTTTTGAGATATACACCCTTGCTAAAACAAATAAATAACACTAAATATTTTTGTTGACTCTACGTTACTTCTCATACTATTCGCCCTGAAAGGGGTTCTGAAGGCGTGATCCTTTGAATAAAAGGACACAAGAGTGAGTAACACGACTGACTATAAACAGCGCGTAGCTGAGATTACCAAGCGTTCCAAAAGTGTGACGGGCTTCGCGGCTGAAGCTCAGTTCGAAAACGGCGTATTCATTGCGGACCCGAAACTTCGCGTTCAGAAGATGATGGAAGCTGCCCGTAAAGATCCGATGTTCGAGGGTGTCCCGGATTCGGTTCTGTCGCAGGTGGTTTCTGCCTGGGGCGACGCATTTGCCGACTACTCCAAAACCTTCAAGCGCAATCCGCGCCCTGAGGTGCTCTCCAATGCCCACCAGCTGCTGGAAAACGTGCTGGTTAGCGCGATTGACGGCAAAAAACGCATGGATGGCCGTGTAGAGCAGTCAATGCTCGAAAGCGCTGCTATCACTACCGGCTCTGACATGAGTGGTCAGGACGGCATCATGCACCAGGCGCTGTTCATGGCGATGATCCTGCCAACCAGCCTGGGCGCAGCAACCTCTGACGCCTGTACCTTCATTCCGGTACCGCGTGATCAGTCCGACGTTTATGAAATCATCAACGTGGCTGGCACCTCCTTCGGCGATTACTCAATCGGCGATCAGCTGGATATGCAGTCTGTTGGCCAGTACGCCCAGATGCGACGCCGCTACATCGTTGACGCGTCTGCAGACGGCACCACCAAAGCATTCACCTTCTCCATTAAGGATAAAGAAGGTCTGGAAGTGCCGGTGCGTAAGGCTCGCTCCAATATCTTTATCAACCGCCAGAAATCCGCTGTTGATACCGGTCAGGGCACCCTGCTGCATACCTATACCAATGCCGCCGGCGAAACCGTCACGGTGACCTGTACCGTCGCGTACACCACCGGCGTGATCACCTTCTCCTTCAGCACTGCGCCTGACGCGGGTACCGAAATCGCGGTAGAAGTTGAACTGAACGTTGAAGCGAAACCGGAAATCATTCCAATCATCAATCAGGAAATGATGAAGTGGACGCTGTTCCCGTCGCAGTACGCAATCGCTGCAGAGCATACCGTGCAGGCTGCCTACGATGCACAGCGCGAGTTCGGCATCGATCTGGGCCAGCTGCAATTCAGCACCCTGAAAAACTACCTGGCGCACGAGCAGGACATGCTGCGTCTGCGCATCATGGCATGGCGTACTGTCCATAAGGACACCTTCGACATCGCGCTGCCGGAAGACATGACCTTTGACGTCTGGGGCACCATTTTCAAGGGTAAAATCCTGCAGGTTTACCGCGACATCACCGAGCGCACTAAGTCCACCAGCGCCTTCGGTGCCTTCGCCGGCGCAGATGCGGCTGGTTTCCTGAAACAGCTGCCGCCGTCCATGTTCCAGCTGGCGGACAACTACGCTCAGGCGCCTTACGTCCACTTCGTGGGCACGCTGTTCGGCAACATCAAAATCTTTGAGATTCCGACCAACGTCTGCACCGCGCTGACCGCGACCGGCTCCACCTTCGGTACCTACGACATGCTGTGCTACGGCCGCGATGAGAATCCGGGCAAAGCAGGTTTTGTCACCGGTGACGCCGTTCCGGCCGTGCCGTACGTCCATCCGACTAACCCGGCGCTGCGCAACCGTACCACGCTGTGGGGTTCCGCTATCAACGATATGCACCCCCGTAACGGTTCGGACTACTTCACCCGTCTGTCCCTGACGCTGACCAAAGAAGGCGGTATCGACTTCGGCACCGGCCAGCGCATCAGCAAAGAAACGGCTTCCAGCTAAGACCCTACCCCGTCATTAACAGCGCCCGGCAACGGGCGCTTTGAGGAATCTTTATGTCTGATTATAGCGTTCCGTATGAGCTGACGAACGTTGCTCAGGTAGCGGTCGCCGCGATCAATGCTGATAACACGCTGAGCACCGGGTCAAGCCTGGCGCAGTCGGTGTGGGCTGGCGTTGGGGTATTTGCCCGCGGCAAGCCGTTTGAGCCGCTTTCGGTCACCAAATCCAACTATCTGGACGTGCTCGGCGATCCGATTAAACCATCCGTTGGCGTCAGCTTTGAGCCGATCCGTCACGTGTACGAAGCGGTGCAGCAGACCAGCGGCTACGTTGTGCGCGTGGTGCCGGAAGATGCCAAATATCCGTTTATCGCGTTCGGCGAATCCAACAGCGCGGTGGCGGTAACCTACGGCGCCAATGTCTACGCAACCGACCTTGAACTGGCCTCCGATCAGTTCCTGGCGCTGTACGTGGACGACGGCGATCCGTGCGACACCACCACCCGCGCCGTGACGTTTACCAAAACCACCGCGAAAGACGGTATTGCGCGCTGGAAGCTGAAGCTCACGCAGACCACTGCGGCGGGCGTCACCACCACGCTGGAAACCCATACGGTCTCCTTTGATCATGCCGGCGTCGATGACATGGGCCGCCCCTGCTTCATCGAAACCGCGCTGGAATCCCGCTCGTCTTACCTGCGCGCCCTGTGCGACGCCGACGCGGCGCTGGCCTCAGCGTTTGCCGATACCACGGCGCTGGCCTTCACCGGTGGCACCAACGGTTCGCAGAACGTCATCAGCGACACGCAGTACACCAAGGCGGTCACCGCGCTGAGTAATGCCAATGTGGTTTACACCGCCGTGCTGGGCCTGGGCTGTTACAGCTCGGTGGCGCTGCAGGCGCTGGCGGACATCACCAGCGATCGCCGCATTGATGGCTTCATTGATGTGAAACCGGCGCTGACCTACGCCGAGGCGCTGACGGCCACGCAGGATCTGGAGCTGGGCGAGTACGTGTCCGTGTGCGTTTATCACTTCCCGTACACCCACAAGGACCACTGGACCAGCGGCACGGTATCCGTAGGCCTGTCAGGCACTGCGTATGCCGCCAAAGCGAAAGGCGTGAAAAAGGTCTCTGACGTGGGCGGCTGGCACTACTCACCGGCTGGCTATGAGCGCGGCATCATTAACCGCTCACGTGTGAAGCTCATCAGCGGCGCCGGCACGCCTGACTATGACGCGATGTACAGCTATCGCGTGAACAAGGTCACCAACGCCTCTAACGGGCAGATGATGATCGACGACGCCCTGACCACGTACAGCCAGGAGAACTACCTGCGCTTCCAGCACGTGGCCTCCACCATGAATGCCATTGGCCGCTACATCGTCGAGTTGGGCAATCAGCTGAAGCATCAGCCCGACGGCGTCACTCAGCAGACCATGGTGAAGCAGCTCACGGCTATTTTTGAGCGCTTTGAAGCCTCTGGCGCGCTGGTCACGCCGCGCGATACCGATGCCGACGGCACCGCCCCTTACATCCTGAAGGTCACTCAAAGCGAGTTCGACTACTGGAA
>Ga0157364_1003824_pt1 | contig 14777 bp, 10 predicted proteins | sample AttsexASBM2_FD_111476 | JGI IMG/M metagenome (GOLD analysis project Ga0157364, IMG submission 111476) | Fungus gardens microbial communities from leaf cutter ant in Ribeirão Preto, State of São Paulo, Brazil - Atta sexdens ASBM2 | ecosystem: Host-associated > Fungi > Mycelium > Unclassified ... | reverse complement strand
GAAAATTGCGAAGAGCGTCTCAAACAAATGCCGTCATCAATCAATAAAATACCATGAAATTCATTTTTTAAAGTAGAATCTAAAACTGATATCACATAGCAATAAAATTCTACGAAGGAAGCATTTTTTTTCACAAGAGCGCTTTTTGTCCTGCTTTGTATTTTTGATCTACGGTTAGCAAGCAATGGTCTTCCTTTGTTATTTTCATCGGAAATACTGTCCCTCCTCCTGTTATTGTACCGGTTACTTTGAATTTATAAGAACGCGCTGATAAAATTCAATTATAACGTGTTTCGGCCTCGGAAACGATCGACATCGCGAAAAGAACGTCCTGGAGGACTATAATCGAACGATGCTGGATCGTTATTCTCGTTTATACTTGAGGTAGGCATAATGGCCGCTTTTAATGTTCCCGGAAAAATTCTACGCGGCGGCGACGACGACGATATGAGGAGGCATAATGGTCTAGATAATGCACAATAATCTGCATTCAAATTGCGGCGAAGTTATTCCCGAGGCCGACATAGTAACGCAAAATCGACGACGTATTTGCGGATAAAGATGCATCGACGATTATATAGAATGTTCGAGAAGCTCGAGATTTACCTCGAGTAGCAGTTAATTCGACAAATTTGTCAATTGATTTTCTTCATACACGTGCATTTTTAAATATCTCGACAATTAAACAACGTTATATTAGAATTCAGGAAAAACAGAATCCTAAGATTCCAGCGCACCTCTAATAAATTTCTCTCGCTTCGGTGTCTCGGTCTTTCGCTCTATTTGCAAACTCCTTTCTTGAAGCAGCCGCACCGGCTTTCGCTCGTTGCCGCTGGTAAATGAGCCGCACTTGCTAAGGTGAGGCCAAGAATTCGCTGCAACGCGCCCACGCGTCTAAACTTGTATTGCGACCTCAAGCGATTTAATTAGCTCGCTGATATATCCCTTCACTTCCTTCACCCTTCTCGTTTACTTATTGCCATCTAGCGTTCCTTCGCTGGTAACTGTGTTTGCGCAACGATTAGTTGCGAGTGATGCCTTGGCTTATTCTCGAAATAAACGACTACTGAAAAGGAGCCTTATTTTTAATTTAAAAAAATAATCAATATATTGTAACCTTATTCCTTTTAATCTATTTATAAACAATATGAAGAATCTTTATTTTACATCGCATAAGTGAAAAACACAATCAATACTAGAAATTTAAAATGCATCTTACGGTCGAAGCTGGATTTTCATTGCTTTAAATAATTCAATCTTGAATCACTAATATACACTGTATATTACTTACACTGTATATGTACTTACATATATATACCATATGTAGTCTTTTTTGAACTGCGCGTCGAATTGTTTTTCCTATAAACGCAATTAAAACTACTCTAGTAATCGCGAATTAAATTGACAAGCAATTTTAATAATTTGATGCTATCATTATCAAGCATCATATTACAAAGATGTTAATATGTTAAAACTGTTAATAAATATATATTATAATCTATTTATAATTAATTTGTTTTAAATTAATCGATTACGCGTAAAATTTAAGAAATATTTTTATCCAAAATCCAATCACGCTCATCTAGAATTGAAGAAGATTGAAAAACCAATGAATTTGTCCAATTTAGCTATTAACGAAGAGAAGAATAGCTCAGCACATTAAAGTTTACTGATCTATTTATTTGACATTTGCCAAGAGATTAACAGTAGATTCGATAGAAATGGTAGGCACTCTGTATGCATTATCTCTTGTGATAACATTAAATTGTACAGCAGCAACTCCCGATAATACAACTTGTTGGTTCCTGCAGCGGCAAACAATGTACCCGAAGTGGATTGGTAATCTGGAGATCGTCGAGTAAATGAGATGAATATCAGCTACTCTCGACTCTACTAAACCAGCGTATTGTGTAACGGCATTGCCGCCGCTTATGCTAAACAGACACGAGCGGAATTAAAATTTGATCAAATGGGAGTGGTCGTGTTTACGATTGTAAACCTCTGCTTCGCGTAGCATTGCCGACATTTCCCACGATATTGTTCACTCGACTGTTCCTCGACGACCACGATTTCGACAAAATCGAATACTGAAGCACTTCTCTCTCTCTCTCTCTCTCTCTCTCTCTCTCTCTCTCTCTCTGTCTCTCTCACTTGAATCCGTATCCGATTAATCCTTGGAATCGTGCGCTATTCATTTTCGCGTTATCTCGTTTTGTAGCAGAACCGATCGACATTTGGAAATATTTGTTTGCGCAAATTTACATCGACCCGAAAGCACTCATCGAAGTTGATTGATTATACAATGTTCTAGAAACTCGAAATAGAATCATAGAATCCTAGAATCGGCAAAAAACAGGCACAAATATTCGCTTTTAAAATCTACACTTAATTTTTACTAACAAAAATCTCATCAATCAAAATCGACATTTTATTTTCAATATTATTACCTTAAATACTCAAATAATATTAAAAATTTTATTGAAATTTGCCTCAAACTAAACGATAAATAAAATATTTCTTTCTTTCATTGTAAAATTTATTCCTCGATATGTTAAATAATTTTAATAACTTACAAAACGCGAAAATTATTATTGATACCTTTTTGTTAATTGCGTAACGATACAAGTCTACGTTAATAAAAATAAAAATTATAATTCCATAAACTTTTGATAGATTAAATCGAAAAAAAATGGAGTGCATATGCAACGTAAAAAATGCACTTATGAAACAAAACATGAAGCAGTTATAAAGCGAAAAAGAAAGGACAATTTTATTACTTCGATAGCCGTGCCACCTTTGAATCGATTATACCGCCGTCGTTCGACAACACATGGAAAAGAGAATAGATATGCACCGATGCATATAAAAGTGATATACGATAGAGTGGCTCAGTAATAATAAAACAACGACGAGCCCCGGTGCGGCGCATAAAAGCACTCGGTATGTATATGCACATCCATGTGCGTATGCCTTTTATTTTTACGATCTATCTACAGAAGCGAGAAACGATTAACACGCCGAAGAAGCTCGTACGCGCTGGCATGACGCACCGTCCGACACTTGCCGGAAATTGCGGCGCGATGACGGCTTTACGTTTCGTTTACCGAGTGCACGCATTTCGAGATGCACGTTTCTAGGCATGTAATAGGACCGCGTTCGCGCCTCCTCGATAATTCAACCGCTTCACCGTGTTAAAAAGCCATACGGTCGATTTCCTGATCCTCGCCCGTTACATTCCTGATGCAGCGGATACCGCGGAAAGCCATCACGGAAACAGTAGGAAAGACAAGACCCGAGTTCTCGGTTAAACGACGACCTGCCCACAATGAGAAAAAATTATTCATTTTTCTAAATTAATTTAATTTGTTTTTATTTCTCTCAGTAAAAAATGTATATATTTAAGTCAAATATATTATATTGATTTAAATATTTATATTTTTTCCAATAAAAGAAATAAGGACAACTAAATTAAAGATAAATAAATTTAATCAAATGTATTTTGTATCAATATATCGTGCTCAATACCATCGTCGACGAGCTACGATAAGTCCCTTCGAAATCGAGGATTTCATGGAGGAAAATATGTTTGAAACTTGTAAAAATAAAAATATTCTCATTCATCTCCTCTAGAATTCTCCTTTCCAAGAGGTTTCTTGCAATATTCTCCGCATCTTTCAATCTAAGCGGCATACCATTCTTCGGTGCGATATGAAATTGAAGATGACAATCTCTCTAAAGTATCATATAACTTCCTTAATACCTATCGCTATTTCCAATAAATTTTGTAGATACTCGTATATACTGGAAACAGGTACATCGAACGAGTCTATCGCGATGCATTGACGGATTCGTTATCTGCTGATGATGATGATTCACCGTCTTCGTAATTTCCCCGATTATAAATGGCTTGCCACCTTCGCCGCATTTCCAAGCTCACTGAATTACGAGTCGCGGTCATAAATTCTCATGTAAGATACTCGGCGTGCAGGTAGCATTTTCAAGGAATACGCCGATGAGAAACTAATAGGCAGTCGGCGCGGCACGCGGATTCAATCGTTTGGAAGTTAACCAGTAAGCGCGGAGAGCCCACGTCGCTCCTCTTGGATGAGAAACAGCCTCTCTCTCTCTTTCTTTCTCTCTCTTCCCAACAGGACGAAGACTGTAATCGATGGATTACGAGGAGCGTAAGCCGCAAGTCATGGGTGATACGCGCTATGCGCAAAAGAGAAATAAATGCTTATTCGCGATATCGGAAAGGAATTAAGAGGAATCGCGCGAAGAAAGAGATTCTAACGATCATAAAGTCCGCGCGTTCATTTCATGCTATCTTGTGCTAAGGAAAATATATTCCCGCGATTGTGCGGCCGCAAGACTGAAGAACTGTGAAATCAGCCCAACGAATGTTTCGGGATAACCGCCAAATCGAAGGCTTAAAGCCGCACGAAATTTTGATACCGACAATAGATGATTAATGCGTACAGATTATGTCGGGACGTGATTACACGCTCGGAAATCCGCGGAAATGTGTTGAGTATAATTCCGTTGATAACCATTGAGAGGAACGATAATGGTAGGAAAGCGAATCGCGACAACGCGGATGAGGAGTCAAACAGATTTTATGACACTTGCAACAATATAAGATATATATCGGTAAAGTATGACGTATGCGTCAAATGTCTCTTATTGCCTATAATGCTAATCTCTCCAGGTTTTATGGGCACCAGAAAAGTGGCAGAAATATCATAGAAATAATAATACATCGCTAAAATTAGCGAAATTATACTAATATCTTTTACAAACATATGAATAACAAATTTTACAAGCGTAAGATATATCATATTAGATAACTTATTTTTATTCTCCCTAGTCTAGCCAATTAACTTTAAGAATTCTCCAACGAAATACTAACTAAATTGTTAGATAATAAATGACGAAGGTTATGTTTGGCAAGATATTTTTAATCACTTTATACTGTTAAATTCATAATGTCAAATTAGATCCAGTATAAACTTTGTATTTTTAAACATTTATATAAATTGTCATTGCTCCATTTTAATATATTGTTAATTCAATTGAAACGATAAAGTTAAACAATTTAATTTAAAAAATGTATTAAATTAGACTCAAATTTAATTTATTATTTGCTACTGAGAGAAATGTTTTGTGTGACTTACAAAAACATTCTTACTTTTTTTAATTAAAACATTTAAATTTTGTTATTCTGATCAAATTTTGATCAGAGAATAACAAAATTTTTAAATTAAAAAGTAAGAAGAAAGATTTACAAATCACATATCATACAAAACATTTCTATCAGTATAAATATATACGTTAATATAGACATTAGTTTATTTCTGACCATAGAATTCTGTTTGAAATGGCTTGATTTACATTTTGACGCATGAATTAAAAATAACGAAATGTTATTTAACTGAAGAGATTAGATTACCATTGTTCCTTTGACATCTAACAGAGTAGTAATGCAAAAATGAAATCAAAGGCTCATTTTCAAATTGTCCGACAGCTAATTTTCAGAATATAATATTCGACACCTCTGACGAATATAATTATAAATTGCTTTATAATTCATTGAATAATTTTTATTTCTTAAAAATGTGAATTCAAGAATTTATTTTATTTAAAAAATAAATTACCAGGAAAATTACTATATGAAAAAAACTGTAGGATGTCAAAGTATCCTCGTTCTATAGGTTCAAAATGATCGCTCGTTTTTGCCACTTCTACATGATACTTTTGACCGAACGCAGTTTACCGTCGCAGGATGAGAAAAGTTGACGCGAAGTCACCCGAGTCACTTTTACAGAATCCGCAAGCGGGCTCGTTGCCCGCCGGGTATACGATTACAGGCCGACATTTGAAGTGGACGGAGCGACAGCAGTGACTCCGTCCATTCTCCGCGTGATGATTTACGTGTAACGTGCCACCAACAGAGAGCCAGGTGGTCGGAATGCCACGCGAATGCGTAACACGATAACCCCGGCGGCATAAGTGCGGCACAATGTCAACGATGAACGTGGCCAACAACGCGACGCGACCCACCTGATAACGTTCCGCTACCATTAGTTTACCGCGCGTTGTAATAACATGTGCATCGTCGCGCGCGCTCGTAAACTGTGTCGGTTTTCGCGGCGTGCTTGGTACCATCCAATGACGCTCTGTTATGTAATACTACCAAGCTGCGTAAAGTTGACCCATTCCGAACTGAAAACTCGATCATAACAGTCAATATTCACCTAACAATTTTCTCGGTATGTTCGATAATTTACTCTCAACGTTCAGTTGAATGCAGGAATTTAAATTTTTAGAAAAAAAAAAAAGAAAAAGATACGTTAATGTAATCTTTCTAGAAATCTCATCTCATGTGACTGTTCATTTATTTAAAACTATTCAATTATTAAACTCTGCTACTTAAATCATCACGAACAATTAAATATGATAAATTCTAAAAACAGATTTTTAATTCTGTAAAAAGCTTTTATAATTTGCATCTACTGATTTTTTAAATTCGATATCCGCAAAAAAGAAACCTATTTGCCGAGATATTAACGGATTATTCTTACTTAATATTAATTAAAATTAAAAATTAACAATCTTATTTAATATTAATTAAAATACGTCTGGTTTAAATAGGTTCCAACAGTAATTCAACACCGAATTTAAAATCATTGAATTGGATATTCTTCACATTGTTATTTTTCACACCATTGTAAATTCCACGATGAAAGGAAGTACCTAAGCCGCTTAATTCGATATTTCTCAACAATTGTTCCATCTGTACGCCTAGCATTTGTGTCAATATGAACGTTCTAACCCACTTATCTGCAATTATAACAAACTAAACTGATTATAATATCTTGTTATTATCTTGTATTCGATAATGCGCTAATGTACTATCAAGATAGGCTTCGAGATGTGGATATTAGATACAGTCTTGGTCAAAAGTGCTAAATCTCTTCAATAAACCTCAACAAAAACGAAATAGTCGACATTATAAATAAAAAAAAAACACCTAATCTTTTTTTAAAAATAATTGCATCGCGTTTCAATGTTTTTATTTTTTGTTTATTAATATAATAATATAATATTTTATTGTTAGTCAATACGAAATTTCATTATATACCTTTTGTGATTTGTAAAATAGAATATCTCGACTTAATGCAATTTCAAGCTACAAAGTTACTTCTAGCCGTGGCTGTATACCTACTTGCAGAGAATACTTGCAGTGCAATGTTAACCGTGGTCGATCTACTTAATCCGACGGCATCCTATTCGATAGTATCGACGGGAGTAGTACGAGATCAAGAAGTAAAACGGGCAGGAATTACGGCTTTGACGGCTCCATTGATGAATCGTTAAAACTTTTCAATACTGTTAGACGAACCTTATTTTTACAAACCGCGTGAAACAACAGCGTTTCCGCCTCTTGGGAAAAAAAATGTTAAAACCCGATACTTTTTCTACCGCGGGCCGAGGCTCATCGAACGAATTTCAACGAATGAACGTGCCCGTTAAATTCGCGATTTATGCCAGCAGCGGTGCGGTGGCAATAAATTCTACGCAAAATCCCCGGGTAGAAGTTTTCCCCCGGAGAAATAACACATTTGCGAGGAGTCAGCGAAAAAGCTGAAAGTTACAGCAGGTCTACACTTTAACTCGGTACAGTTAATTTATTTAACAGTCTAGTAAACGTGTAACGGTAATTAACACACTACGTGAACGAGCATCGGTAGTAATTAACAAATATGAATAATGTCTATTTGAATATCTTAATATTAGAGTTAATAAATGAGCAAAAGATGTTATGAGTATTTTCTTTTAGCAATTTTTCTTTTAACTATCGAAATTTTTACCAAGTAAATTTTTACCAAGAATGAGAACAGTCGTCCAAAATTCAACTTTTGACTCGCAATTATGTTTAAAGAAAAACATAACGGCATCCAAAGTTGTAAAATAGAATCGGAGAATACTCGCCGATTATTTTATGGAGGTTAAGCACTTCTTTCGCCACCGCCGCTTTGAGATTCTTACCCAAACACCGCGTACTTATCGCTCTTATAATAATTGCCGCTCGTTACAGAAGGAAGTTTTCTTGCTTATATTTCGATTGCGGTGCGCTTGTGTATGAGCTGTCTCGTGCGTAAATTTGCCGGACTTTCGCATATTTATCGAAAGCAATTTATATGAATTAAACTTAATTTCAAAAAGATTAGATTACGTAATCTCTCGTGAAAAAATAAATCGCGAATATGATTTGCGGCAACGCACTTTTTTACATTTCGCGGACAATAATGGATATAATGAATATTTATGATTCGAATATATCATCCAACCTAACAATAGTTATTCAAATAATTACTCAGAATAACTAATGGATATCAATTATTCGCGAGTAATGCCCGAAGCGAACGTTGTAGTATTACGGAACATACATACTAAAATACATGAGAATATAAAGTTTGCGCGTCCATCCATTATTAAATTGAAACGTAAAATAATGTTATACCTTGACGAGAAATATTATCGACTACTAGATAAAAAACATTAAAAAACAGAAATTAATTATCTTTAGAAATCATATCTTAGTGTAACATCTTATAAATTATAAAGCACGTATACTCTATCGAGCAACCGTTCCTTCGTTCGCGCGGCGAGGATGCTTTCATTCCGTATTAATAGTCGTAATTAAGAGCAATCGTACGGGCGGTAGAACGTCGACGATGTTCTACCAGGCATATTCTGCCGGTGATACACGCGACAAGGTCACGTATGCAAAGTTCAGGCCATTATGACGCTCGTATTCAAATGCAAATTGGTTGGAAATGGCGCGTCTCTTAAAATATACTTACGACTCGCGAATGCGTCGTCGAGATACGGTCCTCTATTTCTCTCTCTTTCCCTCCTTTCGCGAATGAGCGAGTGAACGAAGGGGCACTAACGAGTACAGAAGGTGCCAATGCGGCGATACAAAGCGTGCGTGATTATGACCGAGAATGAAAAACAGCAAGACTATGCGGTGCAACGTCGGTGAGTTTCGCGAGCGTCTTAATGACAGGCCGCATAATTAGCGAGAAACTATGCCAGCGCGCTGTGAAACTCTGACTAACGATCCTCAAACGATCTCTCGGCGTGTAAGCATACGTAAGAATTTTGTTTCTCTTTCAAAAAAAAAATTTATGTGCAGAAAAATGGTGAAAATTTCAAGATTACTAATTCCTTCCCCTCGGTAAAAATATATATATATATATGTGTCAATTAATAAAATAATTAGGAATTATCTAGTTTTATTTATACTTGTATACGCATCTGATTAAAATAGTAATTGATTTTTATTATTAAATTAAAAGATTATAAAAAGATTTATAAAAAGAAAAAGTTAATATAAATAATTTAAGACAACAAAATAATAATTCGTATAATCAATTTAATAATTGCAGAATTAGCGATAAAATTTTGATCAAGATTTTCAAAAATAAATCATAAATAAGAGAGAAATTAAATTCCACAGAGATAATATGCAACAAAAGTCAAAATATATGACAACTGCCATGCAATAATATTAAAATATAGTACAAAATTATATACTTATATATGTAATGAAATATAAATGCTGATCAACTATCACTGAATTTCACTGGAAAATTACATGGATGAAGCAGAAAATAATTATATGCCAAAGGAACAAAATGTTTAAAATTCTTCGCGTTAATTCCACTTTTACATAATGATATAAATTAATGATATAAATTATATTCATCTTATATAATTGTCCTCTTATGTTGTGACATTAAATTTATACTTGTCTTTAATGCGCGTTTCATACAACATCGTGTACAATCTAAAATATTGTACAGATATCATAAAGAATGTTTTAATAAAAAAATACCATAAAGAATATTTTAATACAAAACGCCAAGTATGATAATTAAATGATCAGTGGCTGAAAAATAAATTAGAATCAACATACATATGTTGCAATATATAATGTGCATATATAATTAACATATTGATATATGTCAATAAATTAATCTGAATTGTTTTCGCGTATAAATTTAAATCATATATTAGCACCGGGGTTTCATCATCTTGTTTATTTAAATCTACGACTGTATCGCGCTGCGTGCAACAGAAAATACAAGTCGCGATGGACGCATCTTAATCTGCTCCCTGAATAATTCGATACATCGTGTGGTACTTTTTCATGAATTTTTTCACGAGGGAACTCGAATTAATAGATAGCAGCACGGCTCTGTATTCCTCATGCAATAACAAGCGTGAATTGCAAAAATGAAATCTCATGGTTAGTCATTTGCAAACTTCGACGCCACGTTCGATCAATTCGTTCAATTGACTCCTCTTAAGAAGAATCTGTCGTAGACATTGGCATACCGGTTCCGTATTCCTGATGTCTTTCTTTCCTTTTTCTTTCCGATCATGATTGACGTCCCTAATCTCAACCGGTATAATGATTCATCACGAGCAACGGCGCGTACGATAAGACAGACGGATTACGTCGCGTATACACACATACACGCACACAGTCGCCGACGATAGCTAATTCAATCGACACAGCATGCCGCAGGTTGTTAAGCAAAGCGTCGAACGGCTAATGAGATGTCATTGATTACGAACATTCATTTGGCACGAGACAAGAGATTCTGATCATAAGCGTGACCTAAATTGGCTAACTTATTTATCTCTCTTAGCTGTCTCTTATCTCCAACAAAAAATTTGAATAGAAAAATTTTTAAGTTTTTAAAATAATTTTAATATTAGAATATTTCAATTTAATATCGTTTATATTTAAAAAGAAAATTAAATAATATAATTAAATAAAAGAGGAAACTTTTCTCCTTCAGTTTCTCTTAAATCAAAGAATAAATTATAAAAATATATTTGCCTAGCATAAAGTAAATATGAATTTCCGCATTTTTCTTTCCCTTTTACTATCAAGGTTTGAGAGATCCAATGGAATTCCTCTAGTCTTTAAAGACAGAGATTCACAATACTTGCAGCAACAAGTAAATCATAAGAATCAACACTATCATAAGGATCGATGACAAAAAGAGGTGCGGTAGAACTTGATGTGTGAAGAGCCAATGTTAACAGCACCAGGGAGTGGATATACGGCAACGTGGGCGAATTATAGCAGTTTACCAACCCACACGCAAACCGACCAAGGGGCTATTACTCAATTCCGAGATAAGGAAGAAGAGATTGTCGGATTACATTCGCCGCCGTCGAATGACGGTCTCGGCGTCGGTCAAGTGCATAAACCGATTCCCGGGGAAACCGAGAGAATCAGTGCGTTCGCTAATGTGGAGGCGTCGAGGGAGGCGGCGATGTAAAACCGCCGATGATGAAGTCGGCAGGACTTCTCGAGGAATTACGACGCGTAAACGGCACTTGAATAGATAATATCGCACCACCCACGACGAGAGATCGCAATTGTATAATCGTCACGGAAAGACATTTCTAAAAAGAGTAATTAACCAGGAATCTTGCTTGCACTTAAGAACTCTTTGCAATGCCTTGCATTGCAAAGGGATATTACGGGAGTTTTAAGATCCACATTTCAGTCATGATCGATAAAAAGTAGCATCAATATCGAGAATCACTGCTTGAAATGGCTAATTTACATCCTAATAATACTTGATGTTTTTATGTTTAATTCTGGCCGTTCGTTTAATACTTATGTTACTTTAAGCGTTATGTTTACGCTGTAATGTCGAGCGATCGTGACTTAAGTGTTTTATATCATTATTCCTGTCGGGGATATTAAATCGCCGTTCGTGTGATAAATCAGCTCGCCAACGGGATACGTATAATCTTAAATACGTATCAAACTCTGTTACCGTACTTACCATAAGTCAAACTCGTTATAATACGCGCTACGTCATGCGGTTCAGTACATTTCGTCGTGTAACGAGCGGAAAGCAAAATTGCCGTCTCAGTAATTTTCATCTGAATAAACGAGTAAATTGAATGCCCTGCGTTATTTTCACTCAACCTCCATTCGCTCGTGAGAAAAAGAAAGGTGAACGAATAAGAAACGCATGGGGGAGATGATTGAGTTATCGTTATCCTTGCGTGACTTCGTTCGCAAGTGAATTGATGCTCGCGGTCCAAAAGAAAAAGAAGTAGGATATGCGGTAGCTCAATTTTTGCCCTTCAAAATTAATTTTCCATTCAGGAAAATTACAGCCAACTTTAACGAATGTAATGGATTACAGAAAGAGAAGACAGTATTTGTGATGGATTAATTGATAGAAAGAAAATATCAGAAGTATATTGCATGGTTCGTCAAACAAAAATTAAGAGAGTGCCACTTGCTCAAATTCCGTACAATTTTAAATTTATTTTAAATTAAATTAAATTTTCTTCCTTACTTATAATTATTGTTCAAATAGATCTAAAATTATGTTTAAATAACAATGAGAAATTTTTCATATACCTATAAATTATTTGTCGCATATCTCTCATCATACAAAATAATAATAGTTTGTAATACATTATATGTATTACTTTTTAAAAAAGATATTTATGATAATATTATTCTTAAAAAAGATATTTATGATATTATATTTTATTTTGCATAATTTATTATAATATTTGTAAACGGGACTCAATGAAAGTAGTAACCATGAATAAATTAAAGATGTTTTTATTGATTCTTCCAAACAGATTCGAGTTAGTGCAACACAGCACTATGGGCGACGTTGGTAAGTCGGCTTAGTTGATCAGTCTATTACGACAAAGCGGAGCCGAGTATCGGTGTGTGTATGTGTATATGGTGTGTTATATCGTTGCATTATCACAATACATTATTAACGTCAATTGACGATGAGTGAAATAAATACATAAAGGAGAAGCAGGAGGAAGAGAGAATCAAAAAACAATCGATGGCCGACATGGGGAACAAAAAAAGAAACGGTACAAAGAAAAAAAATTAGGATCATTAAAACCGCGCTCCTTCCATTTCGGCTGTTTTCGAGTCTCTCCCTCTGTCTTCGTCAGAGATCAAATCAAACGGAAAGCACGATTTCTGAAGCAATCACATTGGACGGGCAATCGGGAAAGGCAAAATCATCAAAGCCGAGAAAATCCTGGCTAGAAAAATACGAAACAAACACATGTCGATGTGACCCAGCGAGTCCATTATCTAACGCTTTTTTTACGTTTCTAGAGCTCTCTTGAATTTTACTATAAACGCAAACTAAATCATATGATTTCGTAAGAGAAACGAAAAAAATATGGTTTTTTTTACAGATTCTTAATGTCAGAAATTAAAATTCTGAAAACCATAAGATATGTCGATCAAGTGTTTCGCTGTCATACGTTTCTCATCAATATTTTCACATTTTCCATCCTTTTTTAAATTCCTTCCATGTTCCTCGTTTGTCTAATATTTGCCGTGACTTTTTTCTTTCCTAATATTTCCCAGTTTTTCGTCCTCGTATTTTGCAATCATTCGGTAAATATAAATAAAAAGCCTAAATATTTAGAACAATAATGTAAATACAACAATAATTTAAAAAAAAAATCTCTTTTGCTCTTTCTTTTTTTCGCGTACATCGCGATTTCCGTCGGTCAACAGGTAGTGAGGATTCCGTTCGAGAGCATCTTCGATGACGTTGGGATTGTTTTTCAAAAACACGACTATACGCATCGTTCTTTTTCTGTCTTTTGTTTATTTGTCAATTCTCACTTCTCTGCCGCGACATTCGCGTAAGCGTCTTAACAAATTTTTTATGCGCTTAGAGAAACGGTAAATAAATTAGGTCACCGATGCATCGCCAGAAAACTGTTCGTAACAGGTTCCGCAGCTAAATCAGCAGACGTTTACCATTCCTATCTGTCGAAAAACACTTGAATCTTCTCGGACTAAAGTCGCCATTCATTGCAAAGAGGTACATAAAACAAATGCGCTGTATTATCTCTTCGTTATTTCTCAAATAAAATTTTACGATCGCTGCATTGTTCGTCATCGACGAACGTGGATGCGTTATAGAAGCTGCACATACTTCTCACAATAATGTAATGCGCAAAAACGTACTATAAGTTACGCTGTTGAGTAATCAAGAAAGATTGTCTAAACCAAAGTTATACACTTCGGTCTAACGAAAGAAATCTGTGCAAAAAACATCAGCAAAAGCGACAATTTGTTGGCAATGAATAAGTGCAATACGTATAAGACATGACGTTTTTCCTTCATTTCATCCTTTCATTCAAATTTACTAGACAACTCGGGCATATTTATTAAAAATCCTAGATAAGAAAGGCCTTTAAGAAAGGCCGCTTATATGTATAAATACGAACATTTTTACGACTTAGTCTTAAAATAGGCTCGGCCTGTAGTCGCTCGTGAATCAATCCCAAAAGTGTTTTACTTTTCCTGCCGTACGTTACGTCCGATAAACTCAAATAGCGCATTTATGCAGCAACCGAAAATACGTCGATACAACAGCGTCGACAAACATCGCACGCAATCGGACAAAACATAAACGAACATTTGTGAATGGCAAGCCTTTTTCTTCAGATGCGATTTGTAGGAAGAAAAATCAACGACGATGTTATTAAAGGAATTTTTCTCTTTCTTTCTCTCTCTCTCTCTCTCTCTCTCTCTCACTCACTCTTGCTAGCTTTCTCTTTTCTCTTTCGCACGCAATTTCCTCGTGTACGCATTGCACGATTATGTATCGATGCTTGGCGCGCGCTCCGTCTTACAACAAGGAACCAAGGACAATATTTATCTGTCG
>Ga0157364_1003822_pt1 | contig 14781 bp, 6 predicted proteins | sample AttsexASBM2_FD_111476 | JGI IMG/M metagenome (GOLD analysis project Ga0157364, IMG submission 111476) | Fungus gardens microbial communities from leaf cutter ant in Ribeirão Preto, State of São Paulo, Brazil - Atta sexdens ASBM2 | ecosystem: Host-associated > Fungi > Mycelium > Unclassified ... | reverse complement strand
TTAAACTGTGCAATTTATAAAAGAAAATCGTAAAAATTATATTTTTTCTAGAATTCGTTTTTAGTTAATATCATATAAAACAAATCGCAAATATATAAATTATAGATTTTTACTTCCTTAATCATCTAAAGAGATCATTTTTTTATCAGTATTAATAAAGTGCAACATTTCCGAAAAATAAGGTATTTTTTAAGGAGACTTAGACTTAGTTAGTATTGGCTTTTCTGTAATAAATAAAGAAATCAACAGAAAATATCAAATATTAGCAGAAAGTATGATACTATTTTTATAAGAAAGAATGTTACATATTAATAATGGTTCAGAAAAACTATTTAATAGTACGTATTAATTAAAACCTTTTAGCTAAATACATACAACGGAACAAATATAAAAATATAAATAGTAAATAATTAGTAAATCTTAAACAACATTATTTTATTAAAAACTGATTCGTGAAAGACTGAAATGAATAATACAGATTAAATATATCACTTTATTAAGATAATGTTTTCAAAGAAAAAATGTGAACAGATTATAATCTTGTATTGACGACGAATTGTTATAAAAATAAAATATGGATAACAAAAAATAAGCAAAAAAAAATAGGGTGACAAATAAAGACAGGAATCTCAACACAATTGGTAGATTATTCGAATAGGTTTCGCTGTTGCCGTCTTTGTGGCATTCAGGATCTCACGTGGAGTCGAACTCCCAAACAGATTTCAAAGTAAGGAGAATCTCTATGAAATCCGATTTCATTGTCACAGTATATTATTTGCCTAAAAGGTGATGTAAGGCGCCAAAGCAAACAGTGCACCTTTTTTTCGATTGATGAGATGGTCAATAGACATTGTTGACTTGATTGAATCCGCATTATTTTTCATTGGATTCTATTTTTTAACAATAAGATAGGAAGTTTTGCCTATTGATCGACATAGATAAAAATAAATGCAACTAAAGGAAACTAAATAATGGATTGCCTAACTTAGACAGATCGGCAGTATATGAGGAGTCTCTTCAAGGTATATACCGGCTTCCAATTCTTCGGTTCACGACTCTGTTGGACTCTGTAAAGCCATCAAACTTGGCAAATATTTGATCTAGTGGAAAGGAAAAAGAGAGAGACGAAGGGGAGGCAGGCGCGTTGGCGGGATCTTAAACTCACTGTGGGCACGAGACCCCCTTAATGAAATTACAGGGAGGGTACTGCCGGCCAATTAGCGTGAGAATGTCGACTGCCAGAGAGACTAGGGGGTGTCCGACAGAAGATTCTAACTCTCAGGTGAGACGAAAAAGCCATGTTTTAGAGAAAGATAGAAAGAGAAAGAACGGATGTTGGAGGCTATCCTCGTCATTTAGTTGGGGCCTACCTGAGTAGCCCCAGGGACTCAGCATCGGGACCAAACACGACGAATCCGAGCGTCTTGTTCCTCGGTGTTGTGTGTGGCTATTGAGTTGTCGGGCCCGCGAGGGACACATACTAAAACCTCGTGAAACATGATCGGACATGGATGCACACGAGCACACAAGAAACAGAACTAGACTTCTTGGGGGAGGAGAAGAGGGATGCAACAGCACCCTGATTGATCTCTTTCCTTTTTCATCTTCCTTTCTTCCTCGCTCTGCTTTTTATCTTGCATTCTTCTTTCTTACATAGCTTTTTTTAAGTAAGCAATTACAATATTTAACCTTCAGTTTTTAGTATTTTATCCTTAGTTTGTTAATATTCTTTAAATTAAAATCAATAATTATTTGATTACAATACAATATTTCGCATTTTTTGTAAAAAAAATTTTTTTGTAAAAAAAAAGGAAATATTAAATTGATTTTTGTAATAAAAAGTTAGTCACGCTAATTGCAAACAAACTACGCAGTGCTATTTTGATATCAATAGAGAAGTATATCAGAGAAAGTAGAAGTGACAATGACGGAGCGTTATGTATAAAAGCACGATAACTATGGCGGCTGTCAAAATCAGTTAATCCCCAAAGAATAGGCTGCGTTCCATCATGAACGATATCGAGCCATATAATCTCGATCCGGTTTAACTTCAAAAGTCCTACACGATCTCTCACCAGTGGGGTAGATGTTTAGGGCGCGACGTGAAGTTATGTCGTTTCCCTAGGGTGTCTTCTTTAGTTTCCCACCCCTCTTTCCGTGCTCTCGACGAAGCGTGCTGTTCGAAATAAGTATAAATACAATGACAGTAAACAAAAATTTTTACTTTTTTATATAGTTTCATAAAAACCATTTCAACTGACACAATTAAATTTAACGTCTGACTGTTAAAGAAAGAGAGAAAAAAAAAGAAAAATTAATAAAAATCATAAGGTTGTTAGTTTTAGAATGCGGCGACCTATAAAGCTCTCTAAGATGGCCAAGACTCCCGTAGTTTTGACCAGCTTAGAAAAGGATACGAGGTTCATCACTACGGGGGTTCTACTCAAAGCTAATAGAGAAACATTCTGACATACGAGGATATTTTTTTGTTGGTAACGCCCTATGTTCACGCTCAACAATTCAATGAAAGATCACACTTCCACAACAAGGCTCGTAAACCTGATTTGTACGATATATTCTTCAGATCACAAGTTTTTGGAGCCATGTTTTCCTTTTTCCTTTACTACTTTGCGACATTCAATTTCAAAGGAAATGCTGCCAATATGGAAATTAATGATTTGTCAATTTTAACAAGGAATGAAAAATTGATTTTCTTGGATTATATTTTAGAGTATACGCAACAATCGTTTAAAGAATAATTGATAAAAATTATTTGTTTATCGGCTCATTTAATTTATGTATTATATAAACGTATTATATAAACGTATAATCAATCAAGATTCTTATTATTTCAATTAAGCATAATTATATTTAGTTATTATTTTATTAATACAACATTTATAAATTTACGTATTAAGCATGACATGTGTATTCTCTGTATTTCTCATATATCTCAGTTAAGAGTGATTTAACAACGTGAAGAATTAAAAAATACGTTAACATAATTTATGGTAAACAAAAATTTTGAAAAGTTTTACAAATTTATAATCTTTATATTCTTAACGCACTTAATGCATAAATTCTGCATGTAAATATACCTGCCATTAACAAAGAAATTTCATGACATGTCAAACACTCAATACTTAAGTGCTTACGCAAATTCCAATTGCAAATCCATGGAAATCAATGCTAATATGCAAAATCGGAAATTAATATAGAAAAGATGACATGTAGAAGAATTAGATGCACAACAAAAATCTTGTTAATTACAACAGAAGCAAAAACAAGATATTTTAAATTTAATTAAGTAACAATAGTAAAAATCAAGTGCAATAATTATTATCATCGAAAGAGTTTACCTCGTATTATCGTAATAATGATATCACGCTTACGTAGTGGTAATTAAAGGATAGATAAAATTTCGACGTGAAAGTAGTGTGGCGAAAAAGTGGAGGTCAGATCGCGATCTTGTTGGGATGAATGAGAGGAATGGCGCTTGCCTACGGCTACCAGCGTCGTGTTCATTGAGCTCCTACATCGTTCTGCTCTTTGAGAGTTGTCGGAGGTAACAGAGAAGAGCGAAAGTAGCAGCAAGATGAAGAAGAAACGAAGATGGAAGAGGGCGAAGCCGGAGAAGCCGACGCGGCGGTCTGGTTTTGGTCTGGGTTGTTCTGGTGTCGCGTTACCATGTGGAGGCCACAAAGGATCGCGAAGGATTCTTATCTTAGTATCGCCTAACTTGTTAACATACCTAACCTACCCGAGGAGCTCACGGAGGATTCATCCGGCACCTTGGGACAACTCAATCCCAAGTCCTCTTCTCTCCAACGCGACAACCTCCGCTCCTCTTATTTGCCTCTCTCTTTTCTTCTTTTTTCATCCTCTCCTGACCGTCTTCCTTGCCCCTCTTGCCACTTCTTCCCGTTTTTAGTAGTGCCGCGTTAAGATAACGACCTTGTACGCATTTGGGTGCTCATACTTCGTTTATATCAACCGACCTGAGACTAGATTGACCATTGCTAATGCACGCCCCGCAAAAGACGAACGGAAAACGATCCCGAGACATGAATATTTATCTCTCCAGATTCGATGAGCACTTCTGCTAAAGGAAAAGGTGCCGTGCTTAAGTATCAGTCGCTGTTACGAATGACTTGAAATTCCCACAGTTAAAATCTCTTCGAATGGAAGAGATCAAGTTCTTCCCTTATTCAATTTATTTTTTTCTAGTAAGTATCCACCATATTCAGCCTATCATCGCTAATGGATTGCTAATGTCCTTTTGAATGATTAGAAAAGATTAATTTCAAAAATATATTATTACTGCTGCAGCTCCATAACTTTTCAACTGTAGCAACTTAGAAATTTATAAATTTAAAGAGAAGTTTTATATATAGCAATATTATCCTATTTTAATTTTTTACGTTTTTAAAGAAATTTAATACAATTTGTAAATTATACGTTATGGTCTTGGATCACTACATATAAATGAACGATTATAATATAAACTCCTCGGTCAGTTAAAAGAGCGATCAAATGTCAAACGGAGGCACCGCCGCGTTTTCTTCTGGTTACAAAGGCTTATGGGAGCGCAGGGCAAAATGCGAGGTAGAAAAGACTGATAACACGGATGATAAATAAAGCCGAGCAAGTTTACGCTCGTTAAAATGTCGCTGGTGGACAGACCGAGTAAGTCATCCTCGGTTTATGCTAATCTCACTGGCTGCTAGGTCCCGTCGTCAATAAATTCCAGAAAAATATACCCCAATTATAGAAATGAGTCATCAAGTAATTGCGTATAAAACAAACCGCTTCATGGGAGATGCTTATGCGACGATAACAGCTCGACGGCGGCGGCGGCGGCTTTGCATTCGAAGCACACACCGGACACCAAATAAGAACATAGATAAGGCATACTTTCCCAAGACGCCCGACACAATCGACCAGATTTATAGTAACCGGTGAGAAATTTTAAAACTGATAGCTACTTTCGTGCACATTTATTACCGTGGAAAGATCGTTGAAATTGAAGGATCTTAAATAAACACAAATGATATAAAATTATTATAATTATTATTATATAATGTATTGTGAATGATTAAGAATAATATGGAGATAAATTATTTTTTTTTTTTCAAGTTATCAATTTTTCAATCATTTTTTTATGATTGAAAATGTATTTTTAAATTATACAATGTATGTATAAAATTTGACATATAGATACAATTGTTTGCAGCTGCTACATAAAATATAATTAATTTTTTATGACATGTTATTTTCTAAATTTCAATTACTCCTCAAACTTGTTTTCTAGAAAACAGTCCTGAGAATCCGGTTGCATTTACCAGGCGCCATATATTGTATTGCGTATTTGTTAATTGTTTTTAAATAAAATTTTTACAATATATCGATGTATTTAATCTAATTCAAGCTAAGTTTGTTTAATTTAATTTTAATTTATTATATACCTCTATTTTGTTCTTACTTATATAAAATACAATTAAATATAGTCAAAAGCAACAAAATTTAATCTTTATTATAAAATGAAATTTTATAATTTTTCTAAAATATTTTCTATTCGATACAATTGTATTTTAGTGGAAGGAAAATTTGTAATGAATAAGTGTATTTAATTTTTTTTCTTTAAATTTTCAATATATAAAATAAAGTTCATACAAGAAAGAGTCTCCACCGTGACAACTGCAGCAACTATCAGAAGATACTTAACCGATAATGAAGATTTCTGTGTTCTTAGATCTTTCAAATTTTAAGTTGTAATTTATTCGCAATATTTAAAAAATAAAAAATTAAATTAAATATAGAAGCATCATAATTCAAGTATAATAGTTTTGAAAAATCAGAAAATTAAAAGAAAGTGTGTTGCCGATTCTATATTCTATATTCTAGTGTACTAACATTTAATAAATTAATAATCAATCACCCATTTACAAAAAAAAGATAAAACACTGAGTATACACTGAGAGGATATGTAATAATATTGCAAAATTTACTTTTAATCAAATTTTTGTAGTATCATTGTGCGAGACATATAAATTGGATTTCGTGATAATATAATAAATTGTATTGAATGCATGTAAATGTCTCGCTGCGTCTTGTCAGGGACGATATTTTACATTGGTTTGTGCAGGCGGAGTTGCCCGACTTGGGCGTGATCTTCCATAGGACACGTCACACATTCGAATGGGTAATAAATAGTACGCGATTCCCGAATCGAATGATTTAAAATTTCATAAAAGAAGATCGCGGACCAGCGTTGGGAGGTCGTACAATGTATATAACTCTTCCCCGCGACGGGGCGCGAAGCCAGTTCAAGCACCTAAATAAATCGTGGGAAAGGTTCGCGTTACTTAGAACTTTTATGGGCGATCGTTTCCTCGTGCCACAGAGTCGCAAGCCGATAGTTCTTACCGACTCACTTCCACGAAAAGTGATCACTAAGTAAGTACGTAAGTATTGCGTTCATTTCGCTTGCATTATCCGCTGCATTGTTGTAGAGTTTACAGAAAGTATGCCTGAGATTTCTTTTCCTGTTTTTTTTGTAAATTAGAATTTCTTTTACTATTTTTTTTATAAATTAAAATTTCTTTCAAAGTATAGACAAATTTTTAAAAGATTTTCACTTAATTTATGTCTTGCAATATAATTATATATATTCATTATTGATTTTCTTGTTAAAAGTATATCTCGATTTAGAAACACACTAAATATAAAATGTGATTACTTGTATTTTTTTTTTAAATTAATATTTCATGAAAAATTTGTGTATAAATATCAATTAAAACTTTATTATGTAAGTACATTTAAATTATTATATAAGTATATTTAAATATTACTTTACATATTAATCTAAAATGTAACTATAAAATATAAGTTGAAGTGGATAAGGAAGTAAAATTCTATTTTCTTATGTAAGTGTAACAAAAACAAATAAAATAGGACAAATCCCCCGAGGAATGCATCGAAGATTAATGCAGTCTCATGAATCTGCATAATTTACATACTAATATGGATTCAATGTGCTCGGTTGCTCAACGACTGGCGTTGACGGCATGTATACAACGCGTAATATACATATATGTAGTCAAATATGCCAACGTCAAGTCATCAGTTCCATCACGTATGTTTAGCTCGGCGATTAAATGTCAGCGTTGAATCTAAGTAGCGTTAAGATAAATTGATCAATAAAATGTTTAACTATATTACTTACATATAAACTCGTTTATTTCAATTAAAATATAGGTTTATACATTAAAGATTATGCGAATGAGATTTTATCCTTTGCTTAAATAACACATTAATAATTTCTTCGCATCACTGCAAAGAAATCTATCATACAAGATTCTGTCTTAATCTCAAGATTTTTGGAGCATCAAAATTATTTTTCAAAATTATTTTGATGCTCTAATTAAAATGCAATCGATTATAAATCCGACATATCTTCGAAATAATAAGAAACAGTATAATGGATGACTAGTTGTACTTTACAGCCTGCAACCTTGATTCTTACGTCTCGCTGATAAGAGGATCATCGATTCTGGGTGATCTTCTTTGTCACGGATAACGATTGAGAATATCCCCATTTTCAATCTCATTTCATGGCGCGTCCGATGTTCGGTTACAGCGCGATTTTTACGGCCAATAAAAATATTAGTAGGTGATCCTTTTCTAGCTGCGATCGCTTGTCGTTTTCTGCTGCTTCGACCAGTACTAACCCCCTCAAACGGACACAAATTCTTCCATGAGTCTTCCAGCGGTCCGCAACCAAATAGATTCCTAACTCAATGGTCTCTTGACGATATATTTCATATTTTATGATTTGTAGAATGTCCTCGTGCTTCTTTTTAATCGTTGGAACACCCGATGACCGCTCCTTATACAGTCACGAATCGGACTTGTACTTAACAAAGGAACGGCAAGATCAGAGAGAGAGAGCGTTTGTAAGTTTATACAAGTCTTTAAATAAATTCGTCATTTTGCCGATCTCATGTCGTGCAAGTTTAATTCATCTTGATCATTAATTTAATTTTGACTTGCATATACTGCTAAAACGCACGATCTCATGCACCGCAAATGCGTAATTCGAAGCAAAGCGCGTAATGGCAGCAGAAGAATAGCGAACAAAGGCAAAGCTTCCAATTACATGACGTTCCTTTAATTATGCAGCATCGATGGACTAGCCACGAACAGTTCGTAGGAGGCAGCCAATGGCTTTAATTTGGGTCTCTGGAAGTTTTGCCAGAACTCACTGCCCGGGGCGCCGTACGTGGGAACATAACCCCGGACCACGGATGGATCAGTATGGGTGGCCGTCTATGCCATGCTCCGCCGTGTCCTTGGTCCTTGGACTAAGGTAGTCGTCCGGTCTTGTCTTCTTTTGCGGTTGGTCTCCCGCGGAACTGAGACTCTTCCCCGTATCGAAACGAGAGCTCGCCGGTCGAACTCGGAATTGGCCCTATAAGACGCCGCTTTCTAATCAACAACTTTTTACCGCTTAGCGAATTTTACCTCAGAATCAGGTCAACGTCGTTCTTTTAGCTTCTGCTAGTGACTAACACACTTGCATGAATTTCCAATCTGATTATCGTGTCCGCTCAAGTTTGAAGAGAATGCAGCAGGGATTGAGTTCTTCTTCTTATAGACAACACATTACAAATTAATTATAATTAGTATATTTAACGAACAAAAATACGTGCAACAAAATTATTCAGAAATATATTATCCTCTGTTTTTACTGACTTTGGATAATAGAATAAACTGATCTATCTGTTTAAAACGCAGAATAAAAATATTATATGAATGATATAAAAAATTTGTAACGTTCGCATTATTTAATTGGTATTCTACATACCTATTTTTTACAACTGGATCTTCGATGCAATCACAGATAGACTTTATAGGAATCACAAAAAGTTGCACGTTTATAAAGAAGATGATCTTAAGATTATTCACAATACAAAGAGTAAGTGAACTTCGTAAAGAGAGATTAGGAAAATCAGCGAACCATTGAGTCAGCCTCGATTTCTGAGGCGTCGAAAAGTCGAATGTACGATCGTACATTTTTCAGGATAACAATGTACACGTAATGCTAATCCACTTTCATTGCAGCCCGTATGAAACTTAAACGATGCGGCTTGCTACCGAAAATGGCACGCAATGCACCGATATTGTAACAGTTAGAGTATTGCGTTTGTATTTTGCGACTTCTCATCAGGCTTGTCGCTTGTACATTTACACCATTGAAGAAATATCCTGCCGGTTACGTCAATCGTGAGGATTTAGCGAATGGTCGTGTCGACTTTCAAAAACCGCAGGTAGATGAATTCTTCGGTGATCATGAAGTTAATCCGTTCGAACGTTGATGACGATGGTCTCCTCAAGTGGGTTATAAAAGTATCACTTCTTTATGTAGCATATGATTTACGGGGATTTTAACTCAACGTCTTCACAATGCACTTTTCACATTTTATAACGACAATGCAAACATTTATCCGCAACTAACACTCATATATATTTGCAAAACAACATTTTTAGTTTGAAAAATTAGGAAGGAATTAATAAATTTGTCATACAAAATCTAAAAAATTAAATTAAAAAGAGAATTAAAATGCAGAAAACTATAAAATATTATTACGACTAGCTTATAAAATCTCGAAAAGGCTTTTCATAACAACATTCATAAAAACACTATTGATCAATAATTATTACTTCTTATTTCTATCAGAGTTATATTCTAACTTTTACATGATAAAAGATTTAATAAAATAGCTCTCATAATTTCGATATAAGTTATACCTATACCTTGATTTATATGTTACTCAATTAGCTATTCGATTAATGCCACAATATGTTTAGTTTAAGAAGTCGAAAAAGTGCATTTGATACATTCCGTTATATTACGTCAAATTTGTCCTAGATCTTAGATGAAATCTAACATATGTGAAACGTTAATAATTCTTGTCAACTAGATAAATTAATGTTTTGTACTCCTGGAGTGAGCAGAGGATAATTTTCCACCCACAACGAGTTCCTTTCCAATCCGATAATGTCAATCTGATACATTCTAATGACTTTGCCTCAGGCCCTATCATTTTTTTTCAAGATCCTATTAGATTAGATAATTAACAAATACTTTGCTTGAATAAAAGATATTTTACCAAATGTTCTTAAATAATCTACATTGTTTATCTTTGTCACGATCACTATCTCTCTCTTCATTAATGTGATCGTGAAAGGAAAGTTATTTATGATGATCGGTATTCTGCAGTGGAAAAGTATTTTCTACAAAGAATGTTATGTTTTTGCGGCAACTTACTCTTTCCTCGCACGATTATTCGACTGAGAATTATTTCCACCTTGCTTACAAATCGACTTCTCCTTTTGCGACGTTGCTTAATGACCATTCAGTGACAAATAGACCCAAACAACTAGCTCCAGATGTTCGCCTTCGGCGGCATGCTATGGCTATTGGATAATTGATCGGTGAATGTAGGAAAGAGTTCAAATCACTTGGTACCGCCTTCAAATACTCGCGATTACAGTTGCCTGTCTCGCGCGTACCGCCCCATGAATGCGCACATTAATGCGAACAGTCGAATATGCAAAAGTATTAAACAATTATATAACTTAGTCATCGCCATTATATAAAACTTGCTAAATATCTTTTTACACACAAATGATCATTTGCATGCTAATTACATCTTGAATAAATATATCCTCCTTATTAAATAATACCATGTTAAATAAATCTAAACATTATGGAAATTTACAGATATTTAGCTATATAAAAAAATTGGATTTTTCTCTTCTTCTATGCAATGAGAAAATATAAATATCAAAGCTCGGGCGCCAACTTCGTTGTTCGAGAAAAAACGATTTCGATGGACCCACCCTTCGACGGATAAAAAGAAAAGGGGCGAGACAGTCGAGCGAGATGGATCGCGAGGCTGCAGCGAGAGCATCGTAACCGGTGTGTTTCGGCATAATTTTCGGCGTGCCTCGATCTTTATGCAGATCGGGAGCAAACATCTAGTCCGACCGGCTGATTGGTATTCCTGACGATACGCGGCTCCTCACTTTCCCCTCAGATTTATCGTGCAAAATTCGGCCCGCATTTTTATATTGATAATCACTCACGAGGGAACTCAAAAGGAACGAGAAGCACGAGGAATGTGGGATGGGTGAATGCATTCACGACAATGACGTCATTGCGACTGTAGCGTATTGTTGGGTGTAGGTAGATGGAGAACGAGATTTCATTGCTTCCTCAGTACTCTTTCGCATCGCTTCTCTGTTTTAACTTGATTATATTAGAGCTGATATCGAATCTGATATAGCCGATAAAACAATAGTTACATTAGTAAAACAATATTTATGATATGTTCTTAACCTACGTGTGCTTTTTAATTGTGTGTCTAAATAACAAATAATGTAATTGTCAGTAGAGAGTATGCCCTGATTACTATCACGAAGCATAAACTTCTGTTTGTAAGTATAAGAGAAATAAGATGTGGAAAAAGACAAGATGTGGAGACAGACAGAAAGTTTGATAGGATGAAGCACCTAGGCACGATATTAAGATGTTTAAACAGTAAACAAAGAGCGACATTGAGTATCGCTTCGTGAGCATAACCAGTTCGTCATGCTAGCACTACATCAGGTGGCTTTTCGTGAATCGCCCACGGTGTGTCTTTCATATAAACTTACCAGGTGAAACAGGGTGAGAAGCTCCCTTCTTCACATTTCTACCTATTCTTGGTGCAAATAAACTCGTTAATGCCGGACAGATTTTACCGTCTACTTTTACGATGTATCGACGTCATCGGTGAATCGAGAGAAAGAAATCGCGATTTCCGCTGCTTGTCATCGAACTCTACTTGATTTCTTACGAACGTGAACCTTACCGGGACTAAGCAAATAATGAGTTTGCAAGTATATCTCATTGCTTTATAAAGAAAATTCCCCGCGGTTAACGCTCACCTGCAACGAATATAAGTCTCACTCAATGAATTACAAATAATAATCACACAGTACTTGACACTCGCTGATAAGAAATGTTGATAAGATCGATGAACAGATTCGATGAGTTATGATCATGTTTACGAGTATTTTGAAATGTTTTGATGGTATCAATTGCGATCGTGTAATAATTATGCACTATATGTATATTTTACGAAATAGCACATATAAACACTTTTTTAGTATAAAATTTTCGTTGACGAAAGAGAGAGAGAGAGAGAGAGAGAGAGAAAGCATTTTGATATTATCATTTCTTAAGAGTTTAAAAATTAAAATTTATTTCAAAAATAGTTGAATAATTTAAAAATAATCTATGAAAAATATATAAAATATTACATTCTGATAGTCTAATAAAACAATATAAAGATGTTACAAATAAGGCTGATAATAACCTAACATAATTCATTCTAATCATAAGAAATAAACAGATGACTAATCAAATCTATTTCTATCGACACGATTGTTTTATTATTATGTCAATCTTGTAACAACTAGATAGCATCGGATCATAAATCTATCATTTTACTGTTCTATTATAAAAGCTCAGTACATTTTAATCGAAATGTTTAGAAAATTGTGTTTATCTTCTATTATCTTATATATAAAACGTTATAATAGAACTTGGTTTCTCAGTCATGTTGATAACGATAAACTACTTTAAATCACGAAGTTATCAGACTGATTTCTCAGTAACATTGTATACGAGCACGATGAGAATGTAGTGAATCCTCTTGGTGAGATTATTCGCAAACGCCTAGGTGCAACGTTATGAATGACGCAGTTAAAGTAAACATCACCGATAAGGGCATGCACAAAGGGTGGGAGGAAGCGAGAAGAGGGTAAACTGAGATGATAACGCTTGCAGGTGTCTCGATGCTGATCCACGGGAAGTCTGATGCGGTATAACCATAGCAGCAACGTTCCTGGAGCGACCGATGACATAATCGCGGCACGTCCGAACTATGTCACCTGCATGATCGTTATCATTGCAAGTGCATGCATGGCAAAAAGTCGACCCTTTTCCAAGTAATAACGGGCAAAGATACCCGGCTTGAGGTTTTTCATTTCTCACCGTGCTGAGCACATCACACGTCGCTCGCCAGATAGATAGCACTAGATATTTTCCGTATCAGTAACTTGTCAATGTCAAGAAAGCGAGACGATCGCTGCAATTAGGACATGGAGCTATATAATACCATACACTCGACGCGACTCGCTTCGTGCAAACACGTGTTGCACCAGATTCTTGTTTTCGTAGATAAATAACGGCGCAAAAAGTCGTATCTGATCTTGCCGCAATAATTACAATCGAATGATTCATCATAATACGTAAGCATATGCGATTATTGCTTTAAAAGAATCAAGAATCAAAAATAAATTGCAAAATTTGTGAATTTTTTTTTAGCACTTATCGAAATAAGATAATTTTCTTTGCTTCTTCAAAATAGTTTTTTCACATCTTTAAAAATAATAAAGATACGCACATTGGAATAAAACTAATTTTAACTTTTTTTAAATAAAATTTAAAAGAAATAATTATTGATATATAAAAAAATTTTATTGCAATATAGATGTATAAATGTAGAAAATATTTCTTTTTATAGTTCTTCAATTTGATATTTCTTACATAATAGAATACTCATCACAATATTTTCAATGGCCTTTGAGCTTTTTTGCATCTTCGACATTATTAATCAATTTCTTTTTTAGGAACTACAAATTTCCATACAGTTTAAATTAATTCTCAGCTAAACGAATCCTTTCAGACAAAACAAACTTGACTATATTGTGCTAGACAGCATCAACATATGCACTAATAAGCGATGGGATTAAAAAAGTAATAATTTCCCGGTCTCATAAAAAAATAATGCTTCGTAGACTACAAGGATTCGCGCGAGATCTATGTAGAAGCAGAAGGTAAGATCGTGCGAATAGCGCGGTATTCATAATAAAATCTAATATTAGCATGTTCACAATAAAATCTAATATTAGTCCATTAGTTTATTGACCGCGTTTTCAGGAACGTGTAAATCAACTTTGCAACCGGTTGATTCATCGCGAGACCACCGCGCCGAAGATTCCAAGAGTGAATCATTGATACTCAATACGCCGATAACCGCGATCGACCACGGATTCCGTTGTGCGTAGGCACACCGGAGCCACCGAGATCCTGTTCGGTTAGATCAGCTCTAATTTTACGAGGTACCAAAAGTAGCCGGCAGACACACGCGATTATATCCACACAATTCATTTTGACCTGTCAATTCATTGTGTCGCGGCCGTCTCGACATGTCACTATAGATTAATATTCCCTACTGAGTAATTATTACTATAATATGTCTCAATTGAGAAATTGTCCAAAATTAATTAAATTATTCGCACTAGAATATATAAATTTAAAAAAAATGTAAAATCCTTTATCAAACAATTATTCATTAATAAAGTTATATCAATCGACAATGATTAACGTATCGAGTTATGGAATAGCAAAAACATTTTCAATAATTTTCAAATAATTTCAAAAAATTGCTTTTTTAAGAAATTAAAAACATCATCAATAATGTGCAAGGTCTGATTTTTCGATCAGCGAGTTAAACTTTCACAAAAAAAATATGTATATTAGATTTGTTTTTTATGTACTTCTTATTTTTATTATCTTATTAACTTTTGATATTTTAATCATTTATCTAAAATACATTCGTAATAATCATGCTTTGCACTTGTGTTAAATAAAACTTTGTTTTCGAC
>Ga0157364_1003820_pt1 | contig 14783 bp, 7 predicted proteins | sample AttsexASBM2_FD_111476 | JGI IMG/M metagenome (GOLD analysis project Ga0157364, IMG submission 111476) | Fungus gardens microbial communities from leaf cutter ant in Ribeirão Preto, State of São Paulo, Brazil - Atta sexdens ASBM2 | ecosystem: Host-associated > Fungi > Mycelium > Unclassified ... | reverse complement strand
ATTTTAACTTCATTTTAATGTTCTTGGTTCATATATATATATATATATATATATATATATATATATATATATATATATATTTTTTTATAGTGACACAAAAAAAAAGATTTTTTTTTTTATTTTTGAAAAGAATATAAAAAAAAAAATTTTTTTTTTTATAAATATAAAAAAATATATATATATATATATATATATATATATATATATATATATATATATATATGAACCAAGAACATTAAAATGAAGTTAAAATACCTTAAAGGATCGTTAATAACACACGGTTTAGCTCTCTCTCTCTCTCTCTCTCTCTCTCTCTCTCTCCACGCGTCCTTTCTTGCCTCATGCGCTTCCTAGTTATGATTCCTCCTGCCTTTTTTTCAACGTTCTCGATCCCACATCGGGTCTCTACTGACTGAAGTTTACCTTGTTTGATATTTTTTCTAGAGCCTTATCCGAAACTTCAACCGATTGAGTCTTCCACCCAAGGTTTCATGTTATCAGCACTATTGTTTTCGGTCCAAATTGCTGGTCAATTTTTTCAATAGTATATCAGTCATAGAATATCATCTTCATAACACCCATAATGAATGAATCTTGGAAACAATTTGGATCCTTAAGTAAACTGGGTTCTTCGGATAGCTAGCAGTTCATCGGCAGCGTATTTCCGTACTTTCATCCGGCGTAAATATTAATGTGTATTCTCGACATGGATTTTCTTGATTCGTGCCCTAGCGATAGCACGCATATCATCTTTATTATTCATAAAGCAGTTAAGTAGTGTTCTACTTAAGTCCGATACTGGACTTTTTTATTCATGGTCTTCACAAAGGCTTGACAATCAGTTTTTAAATAAAGTTCCTAATAAGTAGTGACGGGACTTCTTAAAAATCTTCGATTATAGCCAGAATTTCTAATCCATAACTGTGCTTTTTCTTCTCGGCATCTGTTGTCTTTTTGCTCATGTACTGTACTGCAACTGGTTGCTCATGTAATGTACTGTACTAAAACTGTCCATCAGTGTCGTCTCATTGAAGCAAAATGACTCCACAACCTTCGCTCGATGCATCAGTTTGCAATTTTATCTCCTTTTTGATAATCGAAAAATGGATTCATAGATAACTTTCTTTTTAGTTGATTAAAAACTACTTCCTCTTCTATTCCGAATCGGAATGGTTTTCTTTCTTAAGTATTCATCTTTCTTAAGCAGCTCAGATAGTGGACGTGTCAATAGGACATAATCATAAATAAATTTTTTGAAGTATCCGGAGTCCCAACTCTGGAAATTCTGGATTTGTTTCTTCGTCATAGATCTCGGTGTTATTGTATTGATTTTCTTTGACGATGATTTAATCGTTCATCTTCTGTCATATGATGTAAATATTTAATGCTTCTTTAAAAAATGTGACTTCTTTCAGTTAAATTTCAATCCATACATCGCAGTTTCTAACCATCTTTAGTCTTTCTAGACTGTTCCTCAATCTTTGCTGATATGATAAAATCCATATACGTAAATATAACGTTCTTTCAGATCAACTCTTTAAATATTTTGTTAACATAATGTTGGAATACTGAAGAGCTGTTACATGCCGAATGGACGTAGGAATTCGTATTGATCGTTTGAAACTATAATGAATGTGTACTTGCGACTCTCTTCTTCACAGACGCGTGAAAGAATCCATTTTTGAGGTCAAGCGCAGTAAATATCTTGGCTTCCGTCAATTTATCTAGTTGATCTTCCACATTCAGTAATGTGTAGTGATCTCGTATCATTTTTTTGTTTAACTCTCTGAAGTCGCCGCAAATTCTAATATCTCCTGTTTTTTTCTTAATTAGGACGATGGGACTCAGATGAATTAGTCTCACAATGCCATCCTCCAATCACTGTTTAATTTGCTTATCAACTTCCTGTTGTTCGCGACAATCTTCGAGGACATTGATATATCGGTTCGTTATCTTTGATAATAATCATTATCTTTGATAATAATCTTCATCTAAATCTTTTATTTTCTTCAGAGTGATCGCTTTATAATCATTAATCAACTTAGCAACAACTTCAGAATATTGTGAGTTGCTTATGTCTAAATTTAACTCATCATTATTCAGTGTTATATAGCACAAAAGCTCCTTTTCTTTGGTTTCTGATCACCCTCTCATTCGTAAGTGTCTCTCTTACTCTTCTATCTCTTCTTCTTCTTTTTGCGTTATCTCGTCATATTCAGAGTCATAAATTTAAAGGTATCCCGGTTTATTACAATACTATTTTGTAGTAAGAACTGGCCAAATATCATATTGAATAGCGCTGTCAGGAACGACGTGAACTTCCGTTTTAATATTTACATTTATAAATATAATTTATAATTTATAATTTATATTTATAAATATGCCGTCGACATTTATATTTGCTCTGAATCGTTTATCATTTTGATTTCATGTTGATCCATTCCAGTTATCAAGATCAATACAGTGCTAAACGATAATTTTCCTAATTCATCGTATTTTTTATATCTCATCATGTTAATCTCGTTGCCCGTGTCAATTAACGCTACCATCATTAGAGAGTTATCGTGAGAGTTCTCGACTTGCTTGATCACATAAGAATTTTTAGTCATCGTTTCGATTGACTTATTCGTCTTTTATCCGATATTTATTTGGACAATCCGCCGATATATGCCCAAATGGTTATAATTGAAGCATTTTTACCTTTTTCTTTATCTTGATAAATGTTAGACTTGTGTCCAACATTATGTCCACAATTAAAACATCGCTCTTTTTTCATTTCAACTGTGTTCTTCGTTGCTGTCTTACTTCATTAATTTTTTTCATCTTATCCTTTGTTATAGCATGTAAGCGGTCACGTATTTCGTGTATACTCTTAACTTATCTTTTCAGTTCTTCTAAGCACGTGCGTGCGCCATAGAGAATCATCTTGTTGACATCATCGTCGTTAATGCCTCGAATCATATAATCAATTATTATCGATTCTTCGGAGATATTTCCGTAACTAGCAAATTCCGACACGGCGTAAAGATATTGCTGAATATTCATCAATACTGTAGCTTCTGTTTCCTCTTCATCAATTTTTCATGTATTCGTTTTCTTTTTTCGAAACTTGTTCAATAGAGATTTTTTCTAACCAACATTCAATGTGTTGGTGACATCGTAGAAATTTAGCCACTTTTTTAAATCGCTTTTCGACCATAAACTATTCTCTCTAACTCATAAAGATTAATCATCCGTGCGATATCTTCAAAATCGGACAAGCACTTCTCGGATAGTCGACATCAATAGTGAATGTTGATATCAATGCTGCCATCTCTCGATCATGTGATATATCTGTCGTTCGTGGATTAATCTCGTTATATTCCAATCTACAATATAATATTCGAGTTATAAATAATCTTCTCGTCGTCTTCTTCATCGCATATCATTTATGCATCGTATGTCATAATCGTGATGTCAAAATTCTGCATGACGACGATTTACTTTATCGATAAGTCGTCGTATTTCACTATTGTAATGCTGTGCCTCCTCTTCTGAATAGTGAGAAAACTGAATTCGTTGTCGACTTTCGATCCTATATCGGAGATCGCTGTCCTCTCTGCGTTGTTCGTCGTGTTTCTCATTACTTTGTGATGAAATAGATTGCTGTTGCACAACTCGCTTGTGTAGTTGTGATTGTCGTTTTTGTCGTACTTCATCTAGCACTATTATTGTATCTGAATCCATCGTAGATTACGATGGATTCATTTTTTCTATTTGGCCATCATTGCCGTTGGCGTTACCATTTATGCTGGTATTCTTGTCGTGATTCTTGTCTTCGCTTTCTTCTCCGTTCGATGTAAGCTGACTTAATTTGATTAATCGCATGCATAAGCGCTACTAATTTTCCTTTGGATCTAGCTACTTCGAACTAAAAATACACATAACTTAACTAACTCTTCGATTATAAAAATATTAATCAATAAGATTTAGTTTAGCCTCGTATTCCTTGTCATCGTCAAAATGGAATCCTTTGATTGCGCAAACATCTTTGCGATTTGTTTTATTATGCTCATCGTAAAAAACCGTAAAAAAAAACAGCAAATATAAAGCATTAATATTTTTCAACTTCGTAGTGTAATTACTAAGTTTATTCTATCTTTCCAAGAATATCTTTCCAAGAATTAGCTCGATCATCCTTCTCACCGTTGTGTGTTGTAAGTTATGCGTCGTAGATTAGTTGACAAATTTTCATGATTCCTTCGCTTTTCAGCTCTTCGTTCAAGCCCGGCGTCGAACTCCCAATATGTAGGCGTTATTGTAATTTAAAAAATGATATATGTATATTTGAACCAAGAACATCAAAATGAAGTTAAAATACTAAATATTAAAATTAAAGGATCATTAATAACACACATAGTCTAATTTTCTTTTTTCTCTCTCTTCTCGTCTATCTTAGAATATAAAGAGAGTAACGTCAATTAGCCGGAAGTCGTCATTTTGTGTTCTATATCTATCTGCAGCAATTCTTCGTTTTAATCTCTTCTTTTTGAACGTTGTCTTCTTTTTAAAACAGTAAGAACATTTAATGAAACCAATCAGCATTGGTGCCACTTTCTTTATACCCGCATGCACGCACGCAAGCACGCACGCACGCACATTTACATATGTATATAAAAAAGGACAGTAACTTTGTCTACTAGACATAAGAAAAATCAACGACTAAATCCAGGGATATTTGCTCGCCAGTAACGCGACAGCAGATCGCAAATATCGATAAGACGATAATTATTTCAACTATGATAAGACTTGAGGAAATGTTGATAAAAGAGAAATCGATGTTACACCCATTCTCCCTAGAAATAAAACTCATCAATACAACCATAAACGCTTTAAGTAAAGAAGGTGATGTATTATAATAAGAACGAGAGTAATTCAAATCTTACAGCGGAGGCGATACTAATTTAAGGGCAATTCTCCAATGATCAGTTAAAACTATTATCATATCAAAGGTGAAGAAAATCTTACAAATTTGATTCTTCAATTTGCCAACTAGATACATTCTATCAAAGAATCACCTTCTATCTAAAAAGACGTCTATATGAACGATATCACGAGAACGAAATACACAACCAGAAGAAAAACTTGTTCTCTAGTGCAAGTTGCACTTTTGCATAGTCTTATGGAACTTATTAAAATCTGTGCGCGAATTCCGAGGCGACCGTTCTATCACCGCTGCCATCAAGACCAGACCGTTGAGACTCAAACTACGAGACCCAAGCATGCCGAAGGAAGGTTCGAACATTCCTAAAGGGATACTTTAGAAGCAAACAGTAAATCCCTCCTTTTAAATCATTTAATTCGGGAATTTAACTAAATTAATCTTCGAGTGAAATCTCAAACAAATTACTATCGTCCTTATTGAAGTTGGCTTAGGTTGGGCCTTCCTCTCATGGGACGTTACCTTGTCATAGTGAGGGAGCTCACTTCATGCCATCCCCCACGGTCGAGGCCGCCGGTGCTGCTGGTGGGAACAATCGGCCAGGGATGCCGGCGCGAAGTGCTAAGAGCATTCTATACGGACTCCTTCGTTAGATAAGAGGAATTTGGACACGGTACCTCAGGAAACGGTTCTCATATGAGATCCATTTCCCAAGTGCCAATAGGGAAAGGTGATCCCGATTATAAATGCCCGGTGGCACGTTAGGAGGAGCTTAGCTCCCTGTCCATGACGACGCGGATACTCCCGTAGATGTGCTGTGTCGTTGGATGTTCCTGATAGCACGACGTGACACATGCACGGAGGCGGGGGTGGTTTACCATCCCAGGAGTGTGAATCGACTCCGTTCGATTCGCCGGATGAGTGTCGATGCGTTATGGGATGCGAGGTGATGGGAGACCGCGTGGACGTATTCCGCGGGGGGATCCCTATCCTCCATCCTTGGTGATGGCCATGGAGCCGCTCGGAAGTATTCGGAAGTCTGGGCCGAAGATGATGGCGGAAGTAATCACGCGATGTTCGCGTGACGGCGTCCTTCCGAAGCGAGACACCGAGGCCCACGGATGAGTTGATCGCCACGGGGTAGAGTAGGCGTCGCCTCCAAGACCCGAATCATCTACGGGTGGCGCTCTCTCTTAGCGGTACCCTCATGATCGGAAATGGGGGACCCCCGAAAGCCATGGGAGTTCATGATTCGCCCTGTCCACGGTGAGTAAGAGGCCTGGAGGCCAGTCCTGGATGTTTGTTCTCGGGGCTCGTGCTATATGCCAGACCTCCAAGGCAACTCGAGACCCCCCCCCCCTCTCTAGGTTTCTGGAAAAGAATAAGGGTACGCCCCGGATGGCGGAGCCATACGGGGAGTAGGAGCAGACCTGTTATGGAATATTTTTCACTTATTATTATCAAAGAAGAGGCGGAAGCATGCAGGAAGAAATCCTTGTAAAAAGAGGGAGGACAAGGAGATCAGATTCTCGGTTATTTCTGGCCTCTGGCCCTTCTTCCTTTCCACGAAGGGAGGAGGCCTTAAACCGAGGGCAAGCGGATGCTCTGGCTGAAAAGGGGCATGAATAAGCTCCCGAAGAAAAAGAATGACAGCGCCATGCATGACGACGTGGATATGACTGACGTCACCGCCGACAGAAAAACCGAAAGTGTAAGATCCGGTGGGTCGAGGTCGGCTCCCGCTCCAACGAAACCGAAATGGGCGCAGCGTGCGGATTTCACTAAGTCCCTTTGCTCGGTGGCTTGATCCCCCCCAAGAGAGGTGCAAATAAGCTGCCAACTGAAACGATGAACCGAGAAAGCAGCCCTCCAGACTGCGCTCAGTTAAATCGGCTGAGATGACACTCATCACGCCGGCACGGCGGAGGCGATGGCCGTCGTGAAGCAAAAGGTTAGCCTGACGAAGCTTCAGATCAAGGAGCTCTAAGCCAGAATCGTGATGGTCCTTGAGATCAAGGGCCCGAAAGTCCTTGGCCTCTAAAATGACAGAAGCCCTCCAGTTTTCCCGGCCCGTCAAGAAGACTAAACTCAGGCTAACGGGGTTTGATGACTCCGTCTCCCGAAGGAATGTGACCAATAGTCGCCGCGGGGGGGGGGGCTATTCCCCCGGCAATGTAAAAGTCCGTGACCCGAATGATCAGCAACAGCTCAGCGTGGATCCAGTGTCCCGTAGCGCAGGACATGCTCCTTCGTGCGCTGGACGAGTGATTCAGGCTTGTAATGATCGACTCTTACGTTTTCGCCAACAATAGATGGGACTCGACGGGGTCTGGAGATCGACTAGGAACTCCCCGCCACCCTATCGTGAAAATGATGATTTTTTACACAATGGTGAAATAGGAGGGCCTTTGACATAGTTTGTTATTTTTGGCCGCAATTGCCGTTCTAGGAATTTGAAATAAAACTTTTGCTGGAGCTGGATGCTATCCATGAGAAGGCATTTTCCCTGCCCGACTCTAATGGCCGGGAATTTCAACGCCCACTCCATAAAAGTGGATGCGAGGAGGGGGGGGTGATCCTACCGCACTAATGTCAAAGACCGTGCGGTGATGGAGTGGGCAGGCGCTCGATCTCTGCCTGGTTAACAGAGGGAGAGCAGCTTTGTCGGGGAGAGTCATCGTAGACTTGATCTGAGTATCGTCCTTTGTCGCTGACAGGATCAATTGGAAGGTTAACCTCGGTCTCCTGGCCGAACAATCGGACTACATGGCATTTTCATGATGGTTCGAGCGAAAAGATGCCGGCCAAAAGATCAAAGAGCATCAAAAAGACTAGGATATCAGATATCTCAGGGCACTCAAAAATCTGGATGCCATCCAAACGGCAATGACCCTCATCTGAGCAACGTACAGCCCGAGTGGGAGCGTCGAGAAGAAGGTGGAGACTCCGAGGAATGATGATCCAGTTATCTGACGTCTCGATACTCCGGAATTGTAAGGAATCACGGCTCGCGTATTAGTGGTCGCCAGAGATCGCTGCACTAAGAGAAGCGGCAGTCTCAGCAAGATGCCACCTTGCATGGTGTTTTGGCGGACGCGGGGCACAGACTACGCGAAGCGCGCAAAGTCCTCCGCATAGCGATCCGCAAGCCCAAGGCCCAGAAGTGGACCGAGATGGTCAGATCTCTGATCTGGAAATCCATGGGGGCATTCGTATCACGTTGTTGCGAAGAAGACGCGACAGTGAATGTCGCCACTAACGGAGAGAATGGACTCCCGGTTCTTTAGGCGCGTGGTGAATAAATTATTCCTCATGCGACAGCATTCGTCTTTATGATAGACCGCCCAAAGGTTGAGCAAAGGAGCTGAAGGTCCGAGAAGATGATCCAAATCGCAGGATCAAAGGACAGTTCAAAGCCCCTGGTCCTGACGGGGTCCACGGCCGTGTCTGGACATTGATCTTCGGTGAGCTCAGCGGCCTGAGGCAAATCTTTAGCATTTGTTTCAGGCAAAGAAAATTTTCCTCAGTCTGGAAGAGGGCCAATCTGATTCTCCTTCAAAAGATAGACCGGCAGAGTCATCATCTGATCTGTTTACTGGACGATACGGGCAAAATGCTAGAACAGATCATCACTCACCGCATCGTCCGACACTTGTGCCGGGAAGGTCCTGACCTCCATCCATAACAGGATTCTTGAGGGGCACTCGACTGTCGCAGCCATTCGGCAGGTAAAGGTGCTTACAGAGTTCATAGAGAGGGGGGAGTGGCGTTGACGGTGTCATTAGATATCGCATTTAACACTCTCTCTTGGGATAAGATGATGCAGGCGCTTGTTTATCATAACATGCTCGCATACCTACGAGCATAACTTTATCGCCATTGGTTTGTGGCCTCCGTGATAGACTCGATTAAGGAAGCCACTGCGATATTGGCAGCAGCTGCGCCTCCTCCCCCCTAATCTGTCCTTTCCGCTATTATCAAGGTGTCATCCGCATAGCAAACGGTATGGCATCCTTGCGAGAAGGCCCAGCAGAACACCTTCGTCGTATATGATGTCCCATAGTAGGAGGCCCAAAACCAACCTTTGTGGAAACCCCGCACGACATGCTCTTCTCTATCGGCGAATCCTTGTCTCGGTATTTGAGCTTCCTGTGCCGGAAGTAATCCTCCAGGACTGGAAGTGGCGCCCGAGAAGACGGAGGCAATTTCTTCGAAAAGGCGAGGGGGAAAATGCCATTTCCGGCCGATCACCGGTTGATCAGATAACAAACGTTTGGCATTCTTTGGCATAAGAAAAGAAATAGGTGCTTAGCACAAATTTCTCTTCAATTGTCATTGTGTTGCTGTCCACCAGGGCAATATTTCGTTTAAGTCAATCTAAAGACATTATGCAGACAATTGTTTGCACAAACGGAAATGCTATAACAAACATATTTCCATGTTGCTACAATCTTTGGAAATCGTTTTTGTAAAATATTTAATCCACATTTTTGTCAATGGAAATGGAGTGTCGTCGAGCAATATGCGATATCGCCAGAAGGATGCATCGTTAATAATAGAATTAAATTTCTCGATTTTAAAAAACAACATAAAATTGAATAAAAGACGCAGCATTAGAAGATTTTTCAGCTGTATTCTAATAAAATAATTTTTTGAGTTCTCTAAGATGAAAGGTATAATACTTTTTTTGAAATGTTTACCAAGTAAATGAAATCTCTTAATACTTTAATATGTATTTTATTCTGCATTGTAATTTTATTCATAACTTACACCTGTCAACCAAATGAATAAAAAAAGTTTAAAATTAACTCATAAGTTACTTTAAGATATCTTTCAGAATTCTTTATGAAATATCTTAAAGATTCTTATCATATCTCCTTAAAATTGTTTATACACGCTTGCCTACAATGCATAACTCTGTATATATATCGGTTATTGCGAAGAATGTTAAAATCTCGGTAGTCTAAAGGATTAGGATGCTCGCAGGGAATGCAAGAAATCCAGGTTCGATTCCTGACTGAGGCAATATCTTTCGCATTAAGTTTATTACAGTTTTTAAGATTAAATTTGGGAAATTTGGGAGATTATTAATATTTCAGATTGATTGCATTGAAAGTCCGACAACTATCGGCATGCAATTATAATTTCTGAAATTAATTCATTTAAACGAATATATATAACAGTTCAATATCTTAATATTCAGATCGTAGTGGCGCTTCGTATTTAAAGTAATGTATAATCTAACATAAACGGTCTTATTTTCAATCTTATTATTCCTTAAGATAATTTATTGCTTTCTTTTATGTGTAATAGATATACATACGCATGTATTTTTAAATGTGAGAACTCTGTATGCGTATGTGCATGTGTGTGTGCGTGTACAATTATGTATGAGGTTATAAGTATATTTATGAACACTCTATACACATTCACACACGCGCACGTCCACACGTATGTATACGCAGGTGTATACATACATATATTACCCATAAAACTCAATTTTAGTGTTACTCAGAATCTAAAAGGTGAACGTCAATGTTAAATCCATTTGAAATATTTATTTTACGTCAATTTTTTATCCTCTTATTCTCCTTATTCTTGTTCTTGTCTTACATGTGACTAGTTACTCACATGCACCCAGGTAACAAAATATTAGCAGTATGCTAGCAAACTTGATCATGACATTACAGCAGAAATTAAGCTGCTGCTTCCTCATTAAGCTTAATTACAACATAATCTACCAACACAGAACGACAGGAGAAATCCAATAAAAATTGGGTATTCTTTGCTACAAGTATAGTGACAGCAAATATCGGACAAAGTTTGACATATAAAATACTAATAGCAGAAAGATACTAATATTAAAAGTAAAAATCAAGTATAATCTGATGTCACATTGTGACAGCGAAATCGCGGCAAAATTATAGCACGACTTATTATATAAAATACTGACAGTAAAGCTATAGCAAAAAAGCATAGCTTATCATCATGATGTAATTGCAAAAATGCGACAAATATAGAATTGCGTTATCAATTGCTAAGGGCAGTAGAAATTACGCAAAATAAATAAATATAATTCATCATAAATTCATCATTTAACTTTTTCATTAACTAAATGCATGTTTATTAAAGAAGTATATTTAATCAGAATAAGAGTTTGCTAAACAGAAATTGTACTTTTAATTTTTTTGCATCTTAAGTAGTGTTAATAAATAAACAATTCTCCACATTGAAAATCGAATTGTTGCTCGATTTAAAAAAAAAATCAGTTTAATATTCAGAATTCTCTATAGGAATTACGTTAGAAACTGGTAGGAAAATGCTACACTTTTATTTTCATTAGTCACATTATGTAGTCTTTATATTTGCCTGTGATAGAAATTTAAATACGAGATAAATATTAATAGATACGTTGTCTAGCAGTAAATGAAAGAACTAAATCTTGCGCAATTTGAGTTAAGTGAAGTATAATCAAGTTAAGAAGAATAAAAATCTAATTAGACGAATAATTTCACGTAGTAAAATGTACTCAAAGTCAAAATATATAATTGACCGATCTGAAATAAAATATATTAATATTAGATATTCATTCAACTATCACAAGGGTGATTTAACTGCGTAATAATAATAAATCTACATCTACATGGAGATTAAATCAATCATAAAGAAAAGTATTATACATTGAATTAATTATTTACATAATTCAAATGATGGAGCGGTACAGTCATAAACATATTTACAAAATTAATTAAATCATTATTAGTAGTCAATGAACATGAATGTAACGTAAAAATAATAGGCTTAAAAGTAACAGGAATACAATAAATTATTAATGGTATTTTACTTTGATTTAAAGCGAGGGAGCGTTTTAAGAACTATCAACAGATGGTGCGTAAGAGAAATTCAACGTCTACCTATAATGTACAAGCAAGAATAATCAAATGATCTTTTCATACTTCTTGTTACATCATGGACAAACATTCTTTTCAATCGATCTATATGATAGAAAAATTAATGATTAATTAATCATTTTACAGTAAACGGGATCGAATAAATTTAATGAATTGTTGTATTAGATAAATTATTAAATCTACTTTACTCGAAGATAAAGTAGAGATTATCTCAAAATTATTACTATCAACAATATTGAGTTCTCATTACTTTGTAGCATAGTCCAGTCAAAAATCAATCTATTCTACCGCAGATTTATTTCAGCGTGCTCATAAAATTATTTTAATTGACGATACAATTATGTTTATTTATGTACCAATACTATGTACCAATACTAATTTAATCAACTTTATAAATATTTTAGAGAAATAAATTCATTTGTTTATTTAACACAAGGAAGATATTAAAGGAAGTTAAAATATTTTTTGACACAATGCAGTTAGCTCGCCATATTTAACTCTGAGATTGAGTTGGTTTACCTCAATTCGAGTTGAATTTCTAAATCTTTTTTTATAGTGTCCATTATGCCGCGTTTTGAGCAGTTACCTTGTGACAGCAGGGTGTGCTCGATTTTTGCTGTATTTTTGCTGTCAATATTTAATATAATAAGTCTATAAAGTATCGTGCGCTAATCAATTGCGCCACTGGAACTGTTGATATAATAAGTCAATGACAGTATGTCAAACTTAACTTTGGTTTATTTTCTTTTATATATTGTGCCAACATATATTGTTTGAATTTTGTTCCATTTATGTTGAATTATTTTGTTCAATTTTTGTAGCATTTTTAAAAATATGTTATGAAAAAGTATCTGAAAAATATTTGCTGTATTTTTGTTAATGCTAATTGAAATGACAGATCGTGTTCGATTACTTTCCGATTTTTTCCAATATATTAATTTTTTTTAATACCATCTAACGGGAAAAACGCCACGAACTTTTTCACACCTAATGCATAAATAAAATAAAGCATAAATTTGCAGTACTTTCAGCACGTCTGGCTATCTGGGCGTATATATACTACATGGGCTGAAAAGTCCCGGGATTTTTCAATAGGTGGTGCCACTAGAAAATGAACATGATTCATTTCGAGAGGTTCATCTGTCACTAGTTTATGAAATTTTATGACATTTCGTTCATTCGTTTACAAGCTACAGTTTAAATAGCGCTACTTTCGCCTTTGTTCTGTCCATCATCACGATAACGCACCATCACACACGTCCTTGAAAGCGATGGCCAAATTGGACCAATTACGATTCGAATTGGTTGCTCAACCACCGTATTCTCCAGACTTGGCCCCCAACGACTATTATCTGTTCCCAAATCTCAAGCGGTGGCTCCAGGAAAAAAGATTCACATCGAATGAGGAAGTCATCGGAAACCGAGGCGTATTTCGAAGGCTTGGACGTTTCGTACTACAGAAAGGGCATCGAAATGTTGGAAAATCGCTATACCAAGTGTATCGCCCTCGAAGGCAACTATGTTGAGGAATAAATATAACTTTGCCCAAAAAATGCTTGTTTTCATTAAAAATCCCAGGACTTTTCAGCCCATGAAGTATGCGTACCTATTATAGATAAATGAAAGGATTACCTTAAAAGGAGAAATGGCGGCATTCAAGTTCTGTGACTTCGAAGTGCTATATCTTTTTATTTATTGATTTTATGAATGAGACAATGGAGACATTTATTCAGAATTACAAGATGTACAACATATCTCAAAACGGACTAATTTGATTGGAAATCATTTTTCTATATAAAACGTGCGGAGTCCTTTTTGCCGAAAAAAAATCTCAGAATACGGCTAGAAATATAACTCTTTAAGGAAACAAAAGATTATTTTGAATCACTGTATATATTCAGAGCTTAAAGATTTCGACGCTCATACAACTGCGTATCGTTACTGATTGAACATTAAGTCATGCCACTTGGTGGAAGTATTCAAGATCTCATCTCCTAAATACTGAATGTCTGCTTTTCATAATAATAGAGAGAGAATGCCCAAGGATATATATAAACAAGGATATATATAAACAAAGATATATATAAAAGGCGGATATTTTTAATACAAACCTCGTACACGCATGCACGCACGCACGCACGCACGCACGCACGCACGCACGCACGCACGCACGCACACACGCATTCACGCACGCACGCACGTAGTTTAAACAAATCTAAAGATGTCATTTTTGTCTATCCACAATAAATTCATAAATAAAATTCATTAAAATTACAGAACTGAAGCTATACTTATCGAATATTCCATATTATATCCTAATATACGCTAATTTTATCGTAAAAGAGGCTTATTATATTCATGTTATAAAATTAACATTAAATTATAAATCCAAATCAATATTTTTTTTTCATATGATCCTTTAATTTTAATTTCTTTTTGGAATCACTTATTTTACGATGATTTTTAAGATAGTTATAATTTTTCAAAAATACTTGCATTTGCCGTGACTTTGTTCACATATTTGTTTACATAGTTTTACCAATTGTTATTATCACTTCGCTTTTTAATTGTGTACTAAAAGGTCGATATTAAGTAAAATTTTGGTTCAAAACCATCTCGTTATTATGATGTGACTCTTTAATAGAAGTATGAAACACGAATGTGCTCACGAGAATGGGTGAAGAACAAAAAATGACGAGTGTGAATAAAGGTTAGATTTACTGTTTTAATTCAATAACAGTAACGAGTTATTCTTCAAAAAAAAAAAAAAAAAAAAAAAAAAACCAAAATTTATTTTTTTTATTTTTTTTTTTTTTTTTATTTTTTTTAAAAAAAAAACTAAATTTTTTTATTTTAATTCTTTCTTTTATAGATAATAAACTTTTTATTTTCTAAAAAAAAAACTATAAAAAAATTAAATACAAGTTTCTTTTGTAAATATAATATTATTT
>Ga0157364_1003819_pt1 | contig 14785 bp, 4 predicted proteins | sample AttsexASBM2_FD_111476 | JGI IMG/M metagenome (GOLD analysis project Ga0157364, IMG submission 111476) | Fungus gardens microbial communities from leaf cutter ant in Ribeirão Preto, State of São Paulo, Brazil - Atta sexdens ASBM2 | ecosystem: Host-associated > Fungi > Mycelium > Unclassified ... | reverse complement strand
AGAAACCCTTTAAAGGACCTGTAGTCTTTCGAATAGGGCCTCAGCTTTTTGCGATAACTAATCTATTGGCGCACTGAATCAAATTAATAGTGTTCGCCATTTTTCAAAGCTTACGGACTCACTAATCGACAAGAAAAGTCGACGAACAAATTGATTGACTGATGAACAACTGATTGCGGAAGCTGTGCGAGATTTTATAGTAAAAATGTTCGTGAAACATGAACCATTCCAAGAAAAAGAAAAAAGCTCGGTTAAAATTTAGTCGAAAAGTATATCACACGATCGAATGATCTTCTAAATAAACTTTAGCATTTGTATCAGTTATAATTAGATCATTGCGTTATACCAGCAGGCAAAAGTACAACGTCCGGATCAAAAGTTTATATCTCAGCCGAAAAGTATATCACGCGTTCGAACGATTTCACCAATAAACTTCAGCATTTACAGTTAGATTATCAGTTATAATTAGACCATAATCAATAAAATCAGCGACAAATAGTACAATGCCTCGAATAAAAACATATCCTTCAGCCAAAAAATATATGAGACACGCTCGAAAGATTTGTCAATTGCAACGCTTCGCAAACGTATATCTATTGAATAGCTATCGAACTAATATTTAATAGCTTTCAAATAGCTATCGGACTGATATTTAATAGCTATAAACAGTTTTCAAACAGCTATCAGATATCGATCCATTTTTAAATCCATTTGCTATATATTTATTTAAATGTCTACTGGTCAGGATAGTAGAAATAAAAACATATTAATGATAGTAAGATAATACATTTTATTTAAAAAATCTTACAATTTTTCCTGAATTTTTCCCATCGCAACTATCAGTATATTTTAAATACATTTTTTAAATACATTTTGCAAAGCACAATTCTTTGCATATTTTCCAGATCTAATATTACAATCATTTAGATTATTAAAAGATTCAACATCTTCGTAATGCGCATCCAGAATCGACGATGACATCATTGATCGAATATTCATCAGTCATTTTCGTTTTTCATGTCCCTTGATACGAGTGCTTTATCCTCTTCTATCACGGCTAATTAGACGCCTCGCCATGTCATACGGGATAATGCGTGGTTTACAATGGCAATAGTGGATGAAGTTGAATGAGTAACAAATTGATCAATCATAGTTGAATGTGAGAAGAATAATCGACTATGATTGGTCAATTTCTTATTCTTACAGCCTCATCCTCATTGCTGATGCTGCCATTGTAGACCACGCATTATGCGGGGCTATAATCTACAATAGAAGTCATAGTGGTCATTGGATCTTAAAAAATTGAACAATCATAGTCGATTATTCTTCTCATATTCGATTGGTTAATTTTCTACGACTTGAGACACTTTACGACTGCTACGACTTCTATTATAGACCCCGCATAAAGGTAAGAACTCGTGGCTGTGTTCGTACTCAACAATTGAGTAAACGCTTGCTGCGTATTTTTCCAGCTCTATGCTGATTGAATAATCTAAAAGAATACACCAATAACAGCGAGCGCTCACTCAACTGTTAAGTCCGCTGAATGCAGCCATGGGCAAGCCATTTGACGCTCATGTCACGCATCATTGAAAAAATAACTAGATTTTAATAACTTCTAACATTGTCGCGTTTGAAGTGTTTACAGTTGAATTTATCCAACTTCAAATGGCATCGTCACGTTTGGCAATATTTAGCGGTTTAGTCTTGTTTGGTAATGAAATCGAACTATATATGTTCCCAATACTGTTCCTCCAATACTGTTCTCATTTCGATTTTAATACCAAACAAAACTAAATGCTGTCAAACATGACAACACTATTTGAAATTGGATAAATTAAACTGTAAAAAAAACGCTTCAAATGCAACATATAGGAATCACGATAATCTAGTTATTTCTTCAATTTAAAGCGTGTCTTCAATTTGACGCGCGCGTCAAATGACGCGCTCATGAGTATTTACCTTAAGGCTTTGTTCCATTTAACGCTCGTAACACTCGCGAGCATCGTTTATCATGAGTACAGGGTGGGCCATATAAAATTTGGAATTTAATTTGGCTCTAAAAAAAAAGCATGAATATTTTTTAAAGTTTATGGCTTTATTGAAAAGGTAGTACATTGCCATTAAACATGAAATACAATTTCATTCAAATGACTTACACGGCTGGCTGCACAATACCCCTATCATTTTATTCTATCAATCCAATTTTTCAGTACATTTTTCACTGGGCGCTTATTTCATCGATGGCAATTTTAATTTCATGTTTTAATTCTTTAATCGTTTCTGGCTAGTTAGCGTAACACTTATCCTTGACGGTTTCCCATAAAAAATAGTCCAGCGGACTCAAATCGCAACTGCGAGGCGGCCAATTGACATCAGCATTTCGGCTGATTATGCGATTTTCGAAGACAGTGCGCAAAAGATTGATTGTAGCGTTGGCTGTGTGGCAAGGTGCGCGTTCCTGTTGAAACCAAATGTCATCTGTATCCTCCTCTTCAAATTTGGGAAGCAAGAATTCGTTTAGCATGGCGCGGTAACGCTCGCCATTGACGGCAGTTTCTTGCTCATTTTCGAAGAAAAATGGCCCAATGCCGCCGAATCAAAAACCACACCAAACAGTCACTCGTTGTGGATGCATCGGCTTCTCCACGACGTGCGAATTCCTGACCCCCAAATACGATAATTCTGTTTGTTCACATAGTCACCGAGGTGAAAATGAGCTTCGTCAGAAAAGATGATTTTTCGGTAAAAATGCTCATCTTCAACCAAGCGTTGTTCAGCCCATTGGGCGAACTGAAAACACATCGGATGGTCATGCGGTTTCAATTCTTGCACTAATTGAACTTTGTACGGCTTCATACCGAGGTCTTTATTCAAAATTCTTCTCAAAGAAGTGCGTGAAATGTTCAAGTTTTGAGAACGATGATGAGTTGATGTTGATGGTTGTTCAAGCACACTCTGAGCAATGTTTTCGGTTGACTTTACTGGACGAACACGTGAAGTTGCTTTATCCAATAAGGATTCGAATTCGCTTCACAAATTGATCCACAAACTGCGTTGAAGGCATTTCTTTTCTACCAAATTTTCCACGTAAATTTCTTATAGTTTGGGTTGAAAACTCATCATTTTGGAAGTAAGTTTTCAATATTTCCCAATTTTGTTCAAGCGTATAGCGACCTATTTCGTAAATGTCAAACAAAAAACTAAATTTCTGATACGTTATAAATGTTATTATGCCTTTCAAACTCAAAATAACCGGTAATTGAAATTCCAAACGCTAAATGGCCTACCCTGTATTAATCATGAAACTTTTTTTCGGAAAAATGAAAAGTAAAAAATTTCTCCATTAACTTCAATGATTAAAATTTACTTTTCACTTTCCATCCTAGGGATAAAGTTTCATGAATGGACGCATCAGAAGACTCAACTCACTGTTGAATTCATTGAACATTGCGTTCATTAATAACGTTCATACATAACACGATCATCAATCTGTTATGTAGACAAAAGTGTGTGAGTATTTTACGTGCGATACTTGCATTTAAACTCAATTCACACGGCCTCCATAGGCATGGAATACAGAATACGTCCGATCAGCGCGTCATAGTTATGCCGAGACTCCCAGTCGCGCTCGCGGGATATAGATCCCAGCAAGCAACTCACTGATTGGAGCGAGCGACTCCACGTTCTACCAGCTATGCAGGCTGGTTCCCGAACATGATCGGGGCTCATCCGTCGGGGCCAGAGGCCTCTAAGCATGTAGCTATCAACCTCGTAAATCCTACCCATAACTGGGAGAGGACAATTGTCCAGTCTCCGCGGGACTCCGATCTCGATCGTCGGTCGGATTATTGTAGCCTCTCCCAGTTTGCGTCGCCTACACGCGCGACATTGGTCGGCCAGCGCTTCGGGTGCCGCCGGGACGCCACTCCCTGGGGACGCTTCACAAGAATCGCTCGGCAACCCGAGCCTAGCTTCCCCGAGGCACCGAGCTTTCAACCTGATCAGCCTTCTCCCTACGAAAGCTAAAATAGTTCAAAAACATATTGGCTCATCCATGATCCTGAGGCAATCAAATAATTAGATTGCCTCGAGCCTTATCGCAATAAGTCGACATTATGTGGGGCGCCGACATAACTCGAACTCGGAATAGTAAATCACTAATCGAAACGCACAAGTCTAACCACCGACGTCTCTGTTATGTAGACAGTGGAATAGTGCTTATTGTATGAAACGTATACAACATACCTGTATAAGTTTAAATCTGCTGTTTTTTAGTCAGAAAAACATTTTTTTTTCCTAGAAAGCAAAAACAAATTTATTCAAAGTAGTTGCCCTCGCTAACTATACATTTTTCCTGTCTTTCGGGCAATTTGTGTGTACCACACCAAAAAATTTCCTCATCTTTCGAGGCAAACCACTCAAGCCATTTTCGGACGTCTTCGTAAGAATCGAAGTGCCGCTCAGTGAGCGCGTGGCCAATCGAAAACAGGTGATAGTCAGAAGGTGCCAGGTCTGGTGAGTAAGCGGGATGGAGTAACATTTCCCAGTTGAGTGTCTCCAAGTAGTTTTGGACCATTGTTGACGTGTGCGATGGTGCGTTGTGGAGGAAAGTCAGTTTGTCATGTCTTTTCCGATAATGCGGTCTTTTTTCACGCAGAGCACGGTGCAATTTGATCAGTTGTTGGTGGCGATGAGCATTTATACTAGTTTCACCAGATTTTAACAGCTCGTAGTAGATGGCACCCTCCTGATCCCATCAAACGCACAGCGTCGTCTTCCGTCCGAAATGATTTGATCTTGAGGAAGATGTTGATGGTTGGGCGGGATCAACCCAAGATTTCTTGCTTTTAGGATTCTGAAAATAGATCCACTTTTCATCGCCTGTCAGAATCCGATGCAGGAACGACTTTCTTTTTTATCTGGCAAGCAGAATTTGACATTTGTGTTTTGGCGTCGCTCCATCTGTCTATCGTTCAATTCATGGCACCCATTTTCCGATCTTTTGTACTTTCCCCATGGTATGTAGCCACACAGAAATGGCTGCTTGAGAAACACCCAATTGCTCGGCAAGCATTTTTTGCGATTAGATATCGTGCTCGTCCAAAAGAACCTGCAATTGACAGTCCTCAACCTTCCTGGATCGATTTTCACGCTTCTTGTTACTCAGGTCAAAATTGTCGTCATTGAACCAGCGAAATCAATCTCTGTTCGTTGTTTCCAATAAAGCATTGTCGCCATAGGCCTCCACAAGTATTCGATGCGATTTGGCAGCCGATTTCTTCAAATTGAAACAGAAAAGCAAAGCTTCCCGCATATGCTTTTTTTTTAGCAAAAAACTAGACATGATTACGAAAGATAAAATGTATGTTGTTGTATAAAATTGCTGATGATGTGCACTGGTTAATGTTGACAGATGTCAAACACATAAAAAAAAGTGTGTTGTGTGCCCAGAGTAACTTTATACGCTCACTAATGCCCAGAGTAACTTTATACGCTCACTAATGCCACCTATGAGCAAACAGCAGATTTAAGCTTATACACCTGGTACATGTAACATACAGTACGTATAGCCGCCCCGAAGTAATCACTACTGTCTATATACCCAAAAATCGAAACCCAATCGGAACCTAAAAGATTGCAACACTTTTTTTTTAATGCAGCTTGTTTATCGAGCGATTAGTTTTTATTTATGGGTCCATAAGTAAGAACCAATCGCTTGGGGAGCAAGCTGCATTCCAAAATCCATTGAAAAGAAAGTGTTGCAACCTTTTAGACTCTGACTGTACAATTATAGAAGTTGTGTAGTCTTTTTGCAGGGCTATAGTTTTGTTCGCATCGCATGCTCCAAATTAACCTAGAGGGCACTTGGATCACAGGAGGCAGTTTGAGCAATTGCATTCATGTGCTCTAATGTTCAGTGACACGAACGAATTTAGGACAATGAACATGTCACCTAACCTAATACGTGAGATCACTCGAACAGGTCGAACATGTATCTCATTTCGTTCCGAGTATTTTGTGTTATTATTAATATTATTTTAAAAACGTTTTTGTACAAAATAAATGCGTTTTTAATAAATATAAAAGTTATATTATATTTTTATATTATATTATATTATATTTTATTGTATTAATATTATTTTATTTTTTTTTTAATTTTTCTAATTTTAAATTTAGTATAACAAAAGAGAACTACGAGCCAAAAAATTATATTATATCATTAACATTTATAAAAAATATATTGAACAAAAATTTGACAAATTATTCAACGTAAATAATAAACAAAAAAATTTTCTAATTTTATTTATTTTATTTATTTATATTTATTTTATTTTATTTTATTTATTTATTTATTTTATTTTATTTTATTATTTCATTTTATTAATATTATATTATATTGTTATATATTTTTATATTTATATCAAATTTATATCATTTATTAAACGCATTTTTATACAAAATGAATCTGAAATACTTTTTTCGATACAGTACATTTTCAACCATTACGCATGCGTGCGTAACATGCATAGACTTGTAAGATAGACGGAGCATTCATATGAGAGAGCTGATAAAAGGCTTGATAAAAAGAAAAAGGAATAATCGCGGAGTAATTCTCTTCTTTTCTAATGGTGAATTGGTCGCCACGACAAGCTGGGAAGTGACCGAGAGAAACGAAGATAGATGTTCGAGAGTTGTAGCCTTACAATCAAGACTGACTTCCCACCGCTTACTGTAAAAGAGAGAAACAACTGTCTGGAGTAGAACTGTCCTTCAATGTTCTTTAGCTTCTCTCGCTCCGTCTATCTTATAAATCTATGGTAACTTGCCCTAATCGTACCACCTTCTGAGATGAGGCAAATGGAGCGTGCTTTTAATTGATTCATGAAGTATGCTCTAACGCGAATGTACAGTCTTGTTGGCACAGTCTAAATATACCAGTTGCGACATACGACTTTTTTTGATAAGACAAATTTGTCACGCGCATGCGTCAGTTGTATCACAGAGAAGATGGCTGCTTATAACCTAACCAACTAGGAACGCAAGACTGTGATATCGAACGAATAATAAAATTCATTCTGATTATAATTAGAAGAGGGTCCTCCGATCTGGATGAAAATAATCTCATTCAACACGTTTATATTGTATCATATGCGTCTTTTATTTAAAAACGTTCATGTTAATCAGTGTTATAATTTAGCTAAAATATTTAAATGTGAGCGCGTATACAGTTCTCAAAATAGCCACAGATCACGTGAATTCGTTCTCTCCTACATCAAAGACGCCGACGCTCAATGTCGCAACTGGTATATCTAGACTATTGTACAGCGTATAGGGCATGTTGGAGCATACGACGCGACAAACCTTATGTTCAGATTTTCATCTAGTGCCACTCAAGTATTATTCTATCCTTGTTATTTACCGAACGTTAAACAAGACTAACATAACATCCGGAGAACAACCGGGTGGAAATCTGAACAGTCTCAGCGGGAAAGGAGGGATGAAGATCGCTTCACGTGGAAAGTCAAAGTCATATACAACAATACAATAGACCTTGTTTCGTGACTGTGATAGATTTCCTAACCTCATCAACTTTAACACTTAATATCTTTGCGAGGCAGAGACACTTTTTTCTCTGCCAGATTTTATCATTTCATGCAAAAACACGTCGAAGCCTTATATTATTGATATTATTGATAATATTATTGATTTTTGAGGTGTCGGGATTAAATTGAATAATTATCGTCTCTTTTTCCCTAGAGCGAAAATGTGAAAATTATTTATGAATATGTGTGTGTATATGTATGGTCAGGGACAAAAAGATTGCAACATTTTTTTTATCTATTTCGGAACGCAGCTCACCGAGTAATTGATTTTTGTTTGTGGATTGACAAATAAGAACCAATCGCTCGGTGAGCAAATTGTATTCTGAAACCAATCGAAAAAAAGTGTTGTAATGTTTTAATCAATGACTGTACATGTATACATATTAAAATTTTTCACTTGTCATGTTTTCGCAAAACATGATCGATATTCAGCAAAGAAAAAAAACTAATCAGGATTGTATTCCGATAGCTGTGTCGAAAATATTATTTTTTAATTACAAGGTTGGTAGTAGTTATGTTAGTTACAGTAACAGTAGTATTATATTTTGTAAAACACTACATTAGTTGCAATCTGATTGATTGTCGCAACAAACTTACGATCAACTTGCAATTAATGCAGAACCGGCTTTAGAGATTAGTTGAACCGTAGTTTGTTAAGGACTCCGCATAATAAAAGGAACAGGGAACAGAGAACAGAGAATAAGAATTTTAACTTATCAAAAATCATGTATTATAGAATATACAGTTTCTAATAGACGAAATTCTTATTCTCTGTTCTCTGTTCTCTATTCCTTTTGTGCGGAGCTCTTTACAAATGGAAATTACATTATCAGCTGGTCTCTTACGGAACACAGTAATGTTAGCGCTACCAACTTCAAAAAAGAATGTTTTCGACACAGCTATTAGAACACAACCCAGGATGCGTTTCCCAGGATTTCGATATTCACTGCCAGTGCTGCAACTACAGTATGTTACGTGTGCTATAGATTTTTAGCACTGGCAATTTCAGAACGCACGCCTCAGTTAGCGCTTAAGCTTATGGCACAATGCTTGTTTTCCTATTAAATTTCTAGCTGGATTAGAATTTTGTCATTGTATTAGCTATGATGCTGGCACCGACAGCATCGCAGCCAAGATGGTGGCAAGATTCTAATTCAGTTAGCAATCCAACAGGAAAACGAGCATCACGTGCCACCGACTTTAGTGATTCTTTAATATGATTGGTTATTGCTTTTAGTTCTTCACTGGATCTAAGTGTAGGAAACAATTATATTAAAGAATCACTAAGCACTGATTAGTTTTCTCTGCTGAACGCAGTCTATAGTCATAAGGCTAGTTTCATCAATGCCAGTTAGCTTAATCGGTTGATTGACTAATCGCGTTTGCTGTTTAGTAGAATTGATCAATTGTGGTGGTTGATAGTTAATGATTAAGCTTGATCGGCATTAGTGAAACTGGCCCAAAGAATTGGACACGAATCTTTGAGGGTGCGATTATATGTAGCGTGGTACGCGATACAAAAATTATTATAACTAGATAATTATAGGAACCGCACAAACCGTGTTGCTTACTTCTTTTCTCCTCTTGCAAGATTCACACTGGATCTAACGTGCGTCGTACGACGCTCTGCAATCAATCAGAAAACAGGATTTTGCTTTGTATAGACCATTCTACGTTGGTCGTATCGTAGACGTCGCAAGTCACAGCTTATTGCGTCAGCCAATCCAATTTTAATTTTAAAGTCGCATGATGCTTACGACGTTTCCGATAAGACCAATGTAGAATAGCCTTATCATCGAACAAAATAAAAATTCTGCTTTCTAATTGGTTGCAGAGCGTCATACGACGCACATCGGATCCAGTGTGAATCCAACATCTGTTAAACCGGTTCTACATTAGTTGCAAGTTTGTGAGCGCAAGTTGATGACAACCAATTTAAATCTCTTGCATTTTGAAATTAATGCTTCATATTGGTTGTTTGTCGTAACAAATTTGCGATCAATCAACTTGCAACTAATGCAGAACCGGCTTTAGGGTGCGATTAGAGTGCGGTACGCAGTACAGTAAAGCCTATGGCACATACAAAAACGTAAAGCCTTAAGATGTAATCAGTAAGGCCGGAATCAGATTATACATTGAAGATTAAAGATTAAAGATTGAAATTTCACCAATGAGGACAAAGAAGTTTTGATTCCTTTTGTTCTGATTGGTCAAACTTCAATCTTTCAATCTTCAATCTCATTTCTCTTCTTCAATGTGTAGTCTGATTCCGGCTTAAGGAATCGTTAGATTGGATTCGCTATTGACCTTACGGTCTCTACTATAATTGGGCAATTCGCTTATTGATTATGTCTTACGGCCTTACGTTTCTGTATGAGCTTTACTAACAGTAACTAACTAAGCAACTAGGAAATACCGCATACCATGTACCTATTTCTTTCACTGATATTACATGGAGCGCGATTTGCAAGCGATTTGCGGTACGGGTTAGTAACAAACCCATATTGTATGAATTTTTTAAAATATATTAGCTTATTTTTATACACACTTTATCGATACTCTTATTTTTTTACCAAATTTATTTAATAATTGCGTTTAAATCAATTAATTCCATTAAAAAGTACATAGCAATGTACATAGCATATATAATTTGAATAGCATATATAATTGTTATTAGCTTATGCCGCAAACCGCACTCCATATCAGTGAATATCAGTGAAAGAAATAAGCGGTACATGATACGCGGTTTCCTAGTTGGTTACTATTAATTACTGTACCGCGTACCGCGCTCCATATAATCGTACCCTTAAGTCTTATGAGATGTATTTACCGCGTATCACATAACCGCGTAACCAATCAGAAGCGATCCGCTGATTTCGCATTTATTGATTATTGGTTACGCAATTATGCGATACGCGGCAAAAACGCTTCATGAAACTCCACCCTTACATATAATGCGATAAGCGGCACGGGCCAGTGACAAATTCACATTCTAAGAACTTTTTAATAGAATTAATTGATTTAAATGCTATTATTAAGTAAATTCGTTGAAAAATAAAAATGTTGATGAAATGTGCATAGAAATAAGTTAATATATTTTTAAAAATTCATATTAAAATTTATTTGTCACTAGGGTCAAACGGATTCCCGTACTGGGGATCGATTCTATATCTTGAAACGAGATGAAAATTACAAAAGTGAGCGAATTTACTATAATACTAATAATTTCAATGGTCAATCTCATAAATTTGTTCACTTTTATAATTTTCACCTCGTTTGAAGATACAGAATCGATCCCCTGCTTTATCGTACTACATGTAATCGTACCTTGAGCGACTCGTGAAAATGCACTATGAAAAATCTTCCTAAATTTCTCTTATTTGTCGATTTGTAACTAAAAGTTGGTACCATTGATTCGTTTTGGCAAGATGTCTCTGTTGTGAAGTGGTTGTTAATCGCGATTCGCAACAATATTTTCCAAAACATACAAATAACGGTTGACGAAGATTCTTATTAAGTTTTGTGAAAAAGCTATATAAAGTAAGTTTCAGTGGTGATATATAATTTCTCGTTCTATTGACTTATATCAATTCAATAAATGCTTTGGAACTCATGTAGGAATTAATTCGGTGTCAAATTTTACATAATTTAATATGTTTTGATGTATTAAATAATATTTGATGTTACACAATGATCGATAAGTTGTAATTTTATACATTGTATCTGCTTCGATTTTTCTTAGATCTTTCAATCTATTGATTCTCTACAAGGATCTTTTGATGAAATCAGGATGAGCGCCAGGCTTCTAAAAGATCCTGCTACCGCATCTAGCCGTATATTTATAGGTCATTTACAAACTGACGATATTACGAAGCTGGAGTTGGAGGATCATTTCGCCAAATATGGCACTATTATAGCATCAGTAATAAACAGAGGTTTTGGATTTGTACAATTTGAAGAAGAGCAGTCTGCACAAAGTGCTATTCAAAAGGAGAATGGTGCAATGTTTAAAGGCAGACGTATAGGTATATTACACAGATGCAACTAGATATGCTTCATTTTTCTTTTCCTTATGTCGTTATCTATTCTTTTATTTAATTAAGATTCTTTTTATTAAATTTTTTTTATCTTGGAAAATATGTAGAATATATGTAGAGAAATAATTCAAATTTATTATTTTTTTCTATAATTTGTAGATGTTAGACCAGCAAAGAAAGATAATCAATCTAGTGGTAATCCAGGAAATACAAATACAAAACAAATGGGTGGATTAAATAATCAATTTAATTCCATGAATCAATTCAATAATGCAAATGAATCATTTGGTATGAATAAACCAAATTATGCTGGTGGGATGAATCAGAGCTTTGGGAATGACAATATCTTTGGTAACAACCAAAAAGATTTGAACGCTCCATCTAGGAGTGGAGGAAATAATCACTTTGATGATGGAAATCAGACTGGAAGTAAGAATAATGATCAGTTTAATGGGAAGCATAATAATAATAATAATAATAATAATAATAATAGTGGAAATGATCATTTTAATAATCCCATGCAAAATCGTGGAAATAATCAATTTAATACAAACAATCCAAATCGTGGAAATGATCAGCTTGGTCATGGCAATCAAAATAGAGGCACTAACAATCAATTTGGAAATAATAATCAAATGGGAAATCAGAATAGGCCTGGAGGAATTCCAAATCGAAATCAAGCTAACCCAGGCAATAATCAAAACCAAAATGCTAGTGGTACAGGGATAGGCCTTGGCGGTATTCATAGACCTCGTGGGTCAAGAGGAGGAAAAAACAGAAATAAAAATAATCAGAACATTCCAAATAATCCAAACATAAATAATTTCAGAGATCGAAGTCCAATTAATAGAAATAATCGGATGGAAGATAAAATAAATAGAGACTGGGATCTTAAACAAGGAGATAGACTACGTAACAATAATTTTCCTAGAGATTCATTTAATGATAGTGGGAATCGTTATGATGATTTCAAAGCTCCTGGACTTAGAGAGACAAATGCTAATTTTGGGTAAAATTCTTGTAAAAATAAATAATACATCTCATTTTAGATAATGTACAAATAGTGACAATTCTAATAAAGTTTCCGAGATACGATTATTACCAATTTATTGATTTGTATAGATAGTAAAATATATGTACAGATAGTAAAATATCTGTTTATATTACAGAAACACCAGTGGATCATCTGATTATCTTGCCATTGCAGCTGAGAAGAATGACTGTGAAATTATTGTTGTTAATAAAGTATTAACGTAAGATTTTACAAGATTACAGTTTGTGTTTTACTTTATTTGAGCAACACATAATATTTTGTTTATTATACAGGAAATATGCAGAAGATATCGAATTACGTTTGAAGCAAATTGGTTTAATGGTAGATTTGCTGTTTCCAAATGAAGATGTTCCTTTAGGTCGTGTTTTGGGAAATATAGCAAGTCGCGGCTGCCTGTATGCTGTAGTTGTTACACCTATCAATCACGAGCATCATTCATTAACATTGAATATTTTACATGGTTTGCCACAAGGTAGAGTCAACACAAAAAATTCATTGCGTATACTTGCAAATATGACATTAATTGACATTATATTATTATTATTTGTAGAACACAGAAATATGCCTGTTGAAGATGCTATAAACTTGATTTCACGAGATTTCGCAAATTATAAATCTGGTGGTCGTTCAGTTCCTTTGAATACTCCTCTTGCAAGCGAACGTCATCCGGATGCTATTCAAGTTCTTCTTAATATGTTGGCTGACAATCATCAGCTTACGGTTTTGCAATATGATCGCGTCATAAAATATCTTGATATGAAACGCGAGGAACAAGTACAAGTTGAATTAGGTGATGCAAAAGATTTACCTGTAAAAACATCACTCGCGCCAGTCAATGATCCGAAACAGGCCGAATTACAAACAAGAATATTAAATATTTTAAATAACAGTAAAACTGCATCAACAACAATGGAACCCAGTCCAGTACCACCACCGACTTCAGCACCAACCTCGGTATCATCAGCTAATTGGGGGACAGGTAAAAATTACAGATCATAAAATTGCGTTGGCAAGAACGATTTGATAAATTATGCTCTTTATCATAAATTTTAATATTATAATAATATCTACACTCACTCTTAAATTTGAAATTTTTGTAAATGTTTGCAAATTGAAATTTTGGTTCTAAAGAGTCATGGTAATACTTAACAAGTAAAAATTTTTGCAGTACTGAGCAAAAAATTTTATTTGCAATTAAATGTGAAGATCAAATAGGTTTTTTGTTTAATATATCAAAGATAAACTTCAGAAAATTTATCTACGTATGTATAGATATAGTACTTTATAGTTTGTGAAATTATAAAATTTATAAATGTTTATTGTATTTATATTAATAGCATCAAACACGGTCACATCATCGACAACAACAGGAGTTTCACCTTCACCTCTCCTAAATGATCCGACAGTTCAGAAAGCTCTTGACAGCCTCTTGCAAGGTAATCTATTGAAAAATATCGGCGATCAGCAACCATCACCTGCGACAACATCTGGAGCACCGTTATTTGCTGCTTTTTCTAATATTGGTAGATTTTAACTGTCACATTGAATTCTATTATATGATCTTACAAATTTTCGAATTCTTTATACTTTTCCGATTTTATTCCGTATTAAACATACATTCGTGAGAATGCAGTCGGCGAAAAGAAGACGTAGAAGTAGCATTGCAAACATAATAAATATTTTAGTACATTGTGTATATTAACCGTGTAAAATGATAAAATTCAATATAAGAAATTAATTATGATTCTAAATTGCACAACAATATTATATAATTATATAATTCTGATATTCACGTAATTAATGTTACTGCCTATATGTATGGTATATTATATCGTTGATAATGTATTTCTCTAGTTAGCTATGTGTTTGAACTACATATGCTTTAATAAACATTATATATAATTTAGAGATATATATATATATATTCAGATATATATATATATATATATATATATATATATATATATATATAATATATATATTTATTTATATATTTATATATTTTGTATGTATTTTAATTTTATATTCATATATGTAGTTATTTTCTGGTGTGTGTGTTTTTGGTGTAAGATTATTGTCAGAGAGGT
>Ga0157364_1003818_pt1 | contig 14785 bp, 11 predicted proteins | sample AttsexASBM2_FD_111476 | JGI IMG/M metagenome (GOLD analysis project Ga0157364, IMG submission 111476) | Fungus gardens microbial communities from leaf cutter ant in Ribeirão Preto, State of São Paulo, Brazil - Atta sexdens ASBM2 | ecosystem: Host-associated > Fungi > Mycelium > Unclassified ... | reverse complement strand
TTATTTATATGTGTTATGTGTATATATATTTTATATATATAAAAAATATATATACACACACACACACACACACACACACACACATATCTTTTTATACATTATATATATATATATATATATATATATATATATATATAAAACTTTAGTTTTTATATAACAGAATCCACTGTGATGCAGCGAAATAATTTACGTTCCATGCGCGTGCCGTTTTTCGCACATTAAAGACATTGGTTTGCCCCACTCGACTTTTTCCCCTCTACTTCGCAAACACAGCATGAATGTGATCTTTGAGCGAAGGATAAAATCATTCTGCGAACGACAGTCGAGCATTCGACAGTCAGTAGTCCTGGCGATCACTTTAAGCGGCATGTTCGCACTACTGATCGTCATTCTCGCGCTCCAATACGGTGCCAATGGAGCCGAGAGGTTCACGTGAGTACTATGCTGACAAATTCCCATTTTAATTTTATCAAATATGGTTCGATACCATAAATACAATTCGCATTAATTACTTGGCCATTTTTGCATAAAAATATGTAGATATCATTTTCACATTTTGGCACAAGTAATATATATTTGATTAAATTCGAATCGGTATAATTTTAGTAGATTTAGATTTTAGTATCTAGATTTTGGTTTTTCAAAATTATGTTCTTCAAATCTCTCAATTTTCGATGCCAAGCGAATTTTCTTATTACATTCTCTATATAATTGTCACCATTTATTTCTACACGTAGTTGAAATTAGCGCGTATATCTTGTATATGCTTTTAAAGATATTTTTTAAGCAATAAAAAGTTCATTGAATTGTCATTAACAAGTTGTCGGGGGGTCACATGATTTTTCGTCTTTTTATCGTTTAAAAGCGATGAGCGATGCATAAAAAAGTATTTTCTTTAAAGCGGTCAAGTAATAGCTGGATTACTTGATTGCAACTGCGTGAATGTTAGTTTTGAATAGAAAGGTAATTCACCGGATACCTACATGGTGAAAGCAACAAGTGGGTGGATTCACTGAGAAATAGACCGCATCGGCGTCTTCTCGAAGTTCAAAGACATTTGCAAAATTATTGAGTTCCTATTATTTCTCGCACTTCTTGGATTTGAATACAGCGTGAACGGCTACTTAGAAATCCTTTCACGTCGTAACGGTGAACAGTAATAAGGCAGACATAATCTGCTTCTTCTCTTCTTAACAATAAGAATTATTTTTGTCTTCCGGTAAAATTATATGTATACGTAAAATAACTTTACGTTTTTTTATGAAAGGATTATTTTTCATTAATTGTAGATATAATAAAATATAATTTTAAAAAGTGAAATTAGGCTGATAAGTTAATTGTCGTTCGTTGGTAAGTACAGTTTAATTTTTCACAAATTATATCTTATCACTTTATAAATATTTACTTAACAATAATTGTTAATATTTATTGCTTTATTTATATTTAGTAAACATATTTAGATACATTTTTGTGATGGAAGGTTTATTTTATTATTTTTATGCTAAATTCAGCTTTTCTATTTAAAATTGGAATTTGGATATTGATATTCGAATTGATATTCGAAAATTGTTTACAAATTGTATCGCCTTAATATTTACGCTTTTATTTTTTATTTTATTATTTACAACAATCGCGAGGGCTTATTTTATTATTATTTTACTTATATTTGATTTATTCTTAGAAGATAAAAATATTTATTATCATCATTAGTTACGATTAAAAATTGTTATTGAAAATATCTTTTTTTAGTATTTTTTTGTTTAAATGAATATGAATACTCGTAAAATAATTATAAAATATGTTCATGAATAAATATTTTTTTAATATGAAAATTTTGAATGAATAAAGTACTTCAATTATGAGCTTTTATATTCATCGAATACATTATTGCGCACTTTATACATTCCTGTAACAGACATTAGACAAATAATTCTTCGTGTAACGTCCATATAATACCATGTATATAATACCATGTATTGCGTGTAATATTTATTGCGAATTAGTTGATACTATTGATAAATGTAAAAATAAGATAAAATTTTAATTTATCAAAATTATGTTATTATTATTTTATTAATTTATATAGGACTATATTAACAGAAGATATATATGAATAAGATTTAAATAGTTACAATCAAGTACGTGATGTTCGATTTATTATTTTAATAATTTTAATTTTTTCAATTTTATACATCTATTCTTTAATTCTTTTTAGTCTTTAATTAAACTGAAAAATTTATTAATTATTTTTTATTATTTCTTTATTTATTCCCTAAAAATATACTAAATATGTTATTATTTACATGAAATTATTACTAGACTGAAAAAAAATCTTTAATAATTCAAAAGATTTAATTAAAAGATTTAATCTAATTTCAAAGAAATACCTTTTTGCTCATATTCCAAAAAATTATTTGGATCAATGAAAATTTCTTTGAAAATATCTTATTTCTTTGAAAATATAACATCTTATTTTTAAAGAAATTTTCATTGATCTAAAGAAAAATTTTTTTTCTTTAAAAACGATCACAAAGAGATATTTCTTTGAAATTAAGATTTTTTTTCCGTGTAGTATATAAAATTAAAAAGTTAGGAAAAAAAATGTCAAATTCTCTCTTTTTCAAAACGCAGTTCTTCTTGGCACTACAAGTGCGATACTGGCATGTGCAAGAAGACACTAATTACGGAAAAAGACAACAACCCGGTTTCTCTTGATGTGTGCGAATTATCCTGCGGTACAGGTAATCTGTGGCCGATGCCGACAGGACATATATCTATTAGTCAGGACACGGTACATCTTAATCCTGAAAATATTGCGCTCGCTGGAATTTCCACTCAATCGACGGTGGGAAATCTTCTTCAAAGAAACATTGATCGTATGAAAGAGAATATGAAGAAACTTAGTGATTCCGTATCTTTGAAAGCTGACGGGTCCAATTTAGTGATACGCTTTAAAGAAGGACTTAATTTTAATAACGTCAAGCTGACCTTGGAAACAGACGAGAGCTACATTCTCCAAATATCTGCGAACGATCGTCAGGTAAGTTGTAACAAAGAAAGATAAAAAACAAGAAGTACTACTTTGAATAAATTTACATTTGGGTTCTTATTAAATATATTAACGACTGATTTTCGTGGACCCTAATTAAATATTGTTAATTCGAGGTGATATATTTATGTAAATAGCGAGAATAGAAGCTGTCACAGATTTTTTTATAAGAATAAAGGACTTAAGATAAATGCGACTGTTAGCTACTCGAACTAAAATACTGATGTCAAAATTTTATGGATATCGAATATCCAAAAAATTAAAATCTCTTTTGTCTTGAGACACTCTAAAAATAATAAAGTACGTAAATATGTTATGTATTATTCGCTGTCTAATTAAGCTTCGAGTTAATAATTCCATTATTTTATAAGGTCTATTTTCTGTGGCTGAATTAGTGTACACTTTTGGAATTTAAAGTAAGATAGGTATATGTTTGATATTTGTCGAAAACGAGAGAGTTCTCGTGCAGTCTAATATAGGAAAAGAAAACAAATCAATAGTATTTCAACATTTCGTAATAATAAAGCTTGGATATAAAAACGAGTTTTTTTTATTTATACATTCAAGAGAAGTACAATATATATCCATAGTATGTATACATAGATATAGTATTTCAATGTGTTTCATCATTAGGTCATGCTGTGCTTCGTTAATGATCACATGATCTTTCTAATTGATCATTAGTGAGACGCATTAGTCAGATAAATTAAGATCATTTCCGCGGTATGACTGAAAATTTACATATTTCATTCACATTTTCTACAATTGCGTACAATTTCTACAATTTTTGTAATTAATTTAATTTGAACTTCTTTTAACTGAACTCTCTTTTTATTAACTTTTCGTTTATTCCTTTCTTTTTTATTTTTTTCTTTCTATTCTCTTTAAATCAATTGCTTTTTTCTAAAAAAAATTCACTTCTACATTCGCAGTTTATTAAAATTAATTTCTAGGTGGAAGCCCTTATAACGGCAAACACATATTTTGGAGCTCGACACGCATTGGAGACCCTCAACCAACTGATAGCTTATAACGATTTGAACTCTAAGATTCATATAGCCAGCGATGTATATATCGCAGATGGTCCAAAGTATCCTTACCGTGGAATCCTTTTGGACACTAGCCGAAACTATGTTGACAAAAAGACGATTCTGCGAACGATCGACAGTATGGCCGCGTCCAAGCTGAATACATTCCACTGGCACATTACCGATTCTCAAAGTTTTCCTTATGTTAGTAGAACATGGCCCAATTTCGTCAAGTATGGTAGCTACACGCCAAGGAAAATCTATACCTCTGAGACAATCAGAGAAATCGTCGATTACGCCTTGGTTCGCGGAGTTAGGGTGCTGCCAGAGTTTGATGCTCCTGCACATGTTGGCGAAGGCTGGCAGTGGGTGAGTAATAACTTCTGCTCTTATCAGAGCAAATAAAGGTGATTTATGGTTTAATGTTCGATGCGCTTATAAATCAAAATTGATGTGCCCATTTATCATGAAGAGAATATATTACATATATTATTTATTTAAAAGTTAATATAATAACTCTAAAAAGAGAGAATATTAAAAGAAGTTTTACGAAGAAGAATAAATTGTACCCTCTCTCTCTCTCTCTCTCTCTCTCTCTCTCTCTCTCTCTCTCTTTCGCTCGCTCGCTCGCTCTCTCTCCCCCCCCTCTCCCCTTCTCTTTCTCAGGATTAATAAAGATCATTTTGACAATATTTCCATACAAATCCCCAGTATATCTCAATCAATCGAAAAGAAATATTATTCAATTAATTTTATGAATTCAAAAGTGTTTTTTTGATAATTGAAAATAATGAAAATAATAAAGAAAGTCCATATTTCAATATGAATAAAAGAGAGAGGCTTGTTTAATTGTTTTTTTATTACGTTTTTTTTGATTAATCATTAATTCTTTTTAATTATTCGTATTTCTTGTTTAGCAATTAACATCTATATTTGTATTTATAAACATTAGTTAAATAAAAAATATTATGTCCACGAATTGTTTATGATTGTTCACTTTGTTAAAGCTTAAACATATTCCTTGAGCACATAATATTAACTATATGAAAAATGTATATATTAATTTGTTTTACATTATAATATCGTAAAAATACATATTATGAAAGAAATAAAATACATAGATCAAATGTATCATCCTTGGTGAAAATTTTTCTTAAAATTCTTCGCATAATTTTTCATAATTTCTGTATCAATTTTAAATTTTGTTAGAATTTCTGTATAATTTTGTAACTTTTTAAAAATTTTCTAAAATTTTGCTTTAATCTACAATACTATATGTTAACAAATAGGTTGGCGACAATGCAACAGTTTGCTTCAAAGCTGAGCCTTGGATGAATTATTGCGTAGAGCCGCCATGCGGTCAGTTGAATCCTACTAGTGAAAGAGTGTACGAGATTCTTGAAGGAATTTATAAGGATATGATAGAAGATTTTCAACAGCCGGACATCTTCCACATGGGCGGTGACGAAGTAAACATTAACTGCTGGCGATCCCAAAAAATTATCACCGATTGGATGTTAAAGAAAGGGTGGAATCTTAAAGATAACAGCTTCTATCTATTGTGGGATTATTTCCAGAAGAAAGCTCTGGAAAAACTGAAGATTGCCAACGGTGGCAAGAATATTTCGGCTGTCTTATGGACCAGCGGATTGACGAACGAGGAAAATCTTAAACATCTGGATCCTAAAAAATATATCATTCAGATTTGGACACTTGGCAATGACCCAACTATCGGCCGATTGTTGCAAAACAATTTTAAGATTATTTTCTCAAATTATGATGCTTTGTATCTTGATTGTGGGTAAGAAAACATTTTGTAGAATTAGGTCATATTCACCTTTTTTAAATTGTAATATATTAAATAGATAAAGTTCTCAAAAAATTTTCATATTATTTTATATTTATAAAGATTTAAAAAAATAAACTTAAATTATATAAATTTTCTTCGGAAATTATAAGATGAAAAATCATAGAATGTTTTAGAATTTGTGTATATAAAGAATTGTAAAAGGAATTCTACAAAAGATGTGAATTTTAAAAACTTTTAAAATTTATGTAGAAATTCTGAAAAAATATGTGACAATTTCTAAAAAATTTTTATTATAAATGTATCAGTATTTGACTGTTTGTAAATAAAAAATTAGTATAATTATTATATAATAATTATCACGTTAATTGACGTTATTATATAATAATTATCATGTTAAATATATTCTATGAACATACATACTAAATCTTCTTAAGATTAAATATTAATTATATTTTTTCTTTTCATAGATTTGGAGCTTGGATAGGCGAAGGCAATAATTGGTGCTCGCCATACATTGGATGGCAAAAGATCTATGAAAATTCTCCGTTAGAGATAATCAAGAAACAAGGATATGGAAATAAGAAGCATCTCATTCTAGGTAAATTCCCTGTTAAAGTATTATTAAGACTTTACGAAATTGTGCGTTATGAGATAATGTTAAAACGTTAATGTTAAATAAAGATCACATCTACATAAAATTATTGTTGCATTATTAAAAATTGTTTGTGTTATCTTAATACATTCAAAAGAAAAAGAGAACGCTTAGAAATATTATTAAGACTTGTTGATTAAAACTAATTTAATAGAAAAAGATATACAGATTTTACAATCGTTAACACATGTAGTTTATAACATTGATGCGCTGAATAATTACAATTTGATTGATCACATTTTTGTGTATTTGTATTATATGTATTTGTTTCATAGGTGGAGAAGCAGCACTTTGGACCGAACAGGCGGACAGCGCGAATATTGATATGAAATTGTGGCCAAGATCGGCCGCGATGGCTGAAAGATTGTGGAGCGAACCAAATTCCAAATGGCATCACGCTGAACACAGAATGTTGAAGCATCGCCAGAGACTCGTCGAATTACAAAAAATCAACGCGGACAGTTTAGAACCTGAATGGTGCTTGCAAAACCAAGGTTCGTGTTACGCGTAAACAATAAACCTACGTTATAAAAATTTGTATCTGTTTTGTTTTTACGCAATTTCATTGTTTCTACATATCTGATATTAGATTATTAAATAGTTCTCATAATATGAAAAAAATTTTTCATATTTTATATTTATAAACATATTATATATTATTTTGAAAAATAAACTTAAATATAAATATTTTCTTCGGAAATTATAAAATGAAAAATCGTAGAATGTTTCAGAATTCTTGTATATAAAGATCTGATATTAGATTATTAAATCATCATGTTTTAATCTTGTCGTCATTTTGCTTTTTCTTACATTTTTTTTCCTTTCTTCGTCTTCGTAGAAACCTCATTAACATTTGACAAAAAGTTCAAAAGTTTCATATTATTTCGATTACAATTACGATGCAAAAATTATACTGCAAAAATATTGCATAAAAATTAAATTTTTCTTAAAGAAAAACATACTTTGTATTTAAAAGAAATCACATATTTTTTCATTTATTTTATACAAACTTAGATATTTAATTAAGAACAATCTGATTATCTAATAAATTACGTCGTAATAATTATAATGTTTATTAACATTTTGTAAAATAAAACTTATGTGATTTGTCCTCTTATAAAAGATGATAATATGTTATAATCGGAGTGAACTCTTATGAACTTTATCTTTTTATCCACATTCATAATATTTTCGAATTGTGAAGAAAAATAGATGGCTGCGTAGAGAAAAAACAGAAAAAGCAGCTTTGCAATTGTTGAAAGATTATTCAATAATATAATTGTTTTATATATAATTGTTTTATGTATTTAGATTCACTGATGAAGTAAGTGCAAGAACCAGTCATATTAAAAAGTCTTACAACAATTGTGTGTCATGTAAAGCTACTTTTTCTGTTGAATGCAGCCTATAAATGTTAGCTATATAAACCAATATCGTACATTGAATATATCGGGATAATTGATTGAGGAGCTGTCATTGTTTTTCTTGATGAAATTCGAAATTTATTTATCGCAGAAAATATATATTTGCGGTACATAATCGATATTTTTTGAGAACTGCGATAATATATTTCGATACGCATATATACATTCCTATATGTATTAATTCTTATATATGCTTCTTATATATGTTGGCTCCATGTGAGAATGGTGAACTCGTAAAATTAGATTTCAAATTCAATCCCTTATCCCATAAATAGATTTTAAATCTTTGTAATCTGTGCAAAGCATAACAGCGACAATTTTCGCAATAGGCGGCTGTAGAACACAGAAAGCAAGAGTGCCTATTTATTTTCCCATCCATAGACATGAGCTATCGAAGCTCAATAATTGTGTTACAATACATCTGTCAAAATGTCATAAAGAAGATATACGTATATATACAGATAATCTACTTAGACAGATACAATATACTTACGGTTACTTGTCAAACGCTAGATTGGGTCAGTGTTTGAAATTTTTCTGCAATGATTCTAGGGTATATTGTAAAAAGTAATGTACGTAAAAAAATCATTTGCTTTGTCTCTGACACGTAACATTTTCTAATTCTTAACAATGGTAATTATTTATACTATTTTTCATTTTCTTTTAAATGCAAAATAAAATTAGTAATCCGGAATATTTGTATTCTTATAAATCATATATCGATTATTTATTTTTTCTTTAAAGCTTTTGTTTACTTATTTCTTGTCACAATCTGAGATAGTGATAGTGAACAGGAGCTTTAATATCTAACATAAAATAGAAAACAATAAAATTATCATTATATTGAATATATATTGCAAATATTTTAATTTTTATGATAAATTTAAAAATAATTTAATTTCTTTTGTATTTTCTCGCGAAATTAAAATCTTATTTACAAGATCATCTTATTTAAAAACATCTTATTTAAATGAGTAAATACTACGAATATTTTACAGATTTTACATAAACAGATAAATAGAGCGTTAAAATTCTAAAATCACACTTGATTTTCAATACAATACATCTTTCTTATTCGTCTAGATGAGTTAAGTGAAATTCTATTCTCTGCAACGAACTTCGCTTTTTTTGTAAAGATCGATAGATCATTGAAGAAACTTTTTTCGATCACAAGATCAAATTTGATTTTTTTAATCTAAACTGTTTTAATGATTCGTGACTCATTGCTAATAATTGTCTCCCTTATCGTCAAAAGGTGTCTTCACGAAATACGTTGTAAGAGTTCCTTTGCCTTTCACATAAGTCGGTCCTCGACAAACAAGTTCATATCCGGCATTGATAAGAATCTTGGCAGTGTCTTCAGTGACTTGAAGCTTACCCATTTCACCGCAACTATCCATTCTAGAAGCCACATTTACCGTATTTCCCCAAATGTCATATTGCGGCTTTTGGGCACCTACAACGCCAGCTATCACCGGACCGTGATTTAAGCCTACAATAAAAATATATTACTTCTTTATTTCATCGAGTTAAAGTGACAATTGACAAGTGTTAATATATATAATTCATTACGCAATTGTTTATCATTTAATATTCTTATTAAAAATATTTAAATTAAAAAAGATATTTTGATAAAAAGAATTTAATAATGAAAGCGTTAACGATAATATAATATATCATATCATTTCTGTTAGTACCTATTCTTAATTTGAATCTCTGGAAAGAATCCCTGTTGATCTGATCCAGAATTGTCATAAGCGCGATGGCAAACTCGACGAGAACGATCACATTGTGATCTTGTTGTTTCAATAAGTCCTGCATAAAATAAATGAAGAACAACATTATTTTGATAATTTTTTTTATTAGAATAAAAAATAATAAAAAATATTCTAAGCATTTATGTATATACATCGATTTATCATATGGAATTATTTTACGCATGATAAATATTTATTTGAATAGCTTTTCAAAAAGAAATCAAAATTAATTAAGATACACATTGATTATTATAGAACATTATAAACAGAACAGGTTTCTAAAGAAATTACTTAAGCTTTCGGCTTTATAAAATTTAATTTTATGATCTTACTTTGCCATCACCATCCTCTTTTCCTGGGCTTAGGCCGGACGCCAGCATGTAAGTACTACCTATCGTCTTAATTTTTTCGATACCCGAGAACTTCGGCTTGAGTAAGAGCTTGTCGAAGTCACAAATGATTTCATTAAGTAGACGCAAACATTCGAGACCTTGTTTATTTATGTCGGTTTCATCATAAAATTCCTTGTAATTCGGAATTGACGCGAACATCACAGCAATGCTGCTATATCTTTCATGATAGAGTTCCTGTTAGAAGACAACAATAACCTTTGCTTCAATATCAATATGCTAATAAATTAATTGATTTTTATTAATCCTAAGTTACTACCGGAAATATTATCTGGGAGACCCGAAAAGAAATTTTTAAAATATGATTAATATCAAAATTCTTCTAATTACTTTAAACTAATTATTTGTTACAACTTTTTTCCTATTCATGATCCCAGAATAAACAACTAATTTGAATACTCTGCACATTTATTTTGTGGCATATTTTAAGTGCTTACCGAATATTAATTATGTATCAGTTATGTATATTGAAATGTGCAAATTTCATTAATTATGGCATATAAATTAGATTTATCAAAATTATTACTTTTTAATAAATTAATTCATTGTATACACGATGAAAATAATTTTGAAAATCGAAATTTAAGAGCTGACCTGCATAGCTCTCGTAGCTAAAAAGTGATCAGCTACGTGCGCTGGAAGAATATTTTCCAAGAGAATCTTGTTAATGCCTCTCATGGTTTCTACCTCGTCTTGTTCGACTCTCAACTTACTCTTCCATAAAATATCCATTCTGGATGTGTATTCTACTTGTCTGTCGAGAATGTGCAGTATCAGACTGACGAGAACCAGTAAATATCCTATTTGTATCAGATAATGGATGTGGTAAAACCTGCGAAAATGTAGCTCACGTAACATTGCAAGACCAAGCTTGCGATTTATCTCTGTGCTGTTTGAATTTTTAGAACATCTTACTTACTTGGTGCCAAGGTAGTTCTCGTAGTACATTTGGAATACTGGTGCTTGAGAGAAGATTACGAGTATTATGGTAACGGATAGGAACATTACGCCTAGTTTCAGCAAGAAATCGACTCTCAAGTGTGTCCAGCCAACGACTAATGCTATTACTGGGGAATATATATACACCTGAAAATGTTATTTATTAAAAGCAAATAGGTAATAACCACTTAAGCGTATAAATTTGTCTTAAAAGAATTTTATATTAATATATAAAAAAATAATGATAAATAATGCTTTTTAAAAAAAACTTAATAAATAATATAAAAGAAATTGTTTAAAAATTTCTAAGATAACCATGCAATATATTTTTTTTAAAGACGTAAATAATCGGAAAATTTTTAATATACACACTGGTACAATATTGTATCCTGCAACGTAATCAACTTCGATCAGACTAATAACTGATGATGCGATAGCTAATAGTGCCGTTATCAAATATACTGTTATTCTGATACCACGGCTAAGTGCGATTTGATTCGACGTTTCTTCAATATTTTCAGAGTCGGTTTTTCCACTAAACCAAGAAATTGCAGCGAATATAATTAGGGATGCTAAACCAGCTGCAAAGCAACCATAAACTATGATGCTTCTGTGAAAATAAACGATAAAATTGATTTTTAAAATATTAAGTAGAAATAAATTAATGAAAGAGATTAATTAAGTTTGATAAATTAATTATTAAAATATTAGGTACCGCGGAAAGTTCGTGTCATTGTTTCAAGAGACGTTTATAAGGAAAGGAACGACTTTCCGCGGTATCTATTATTTTTAATATGTCTAATTGAATTGTATAAATAAAATAAATTACCTAATTAAATAAATACTAATAATATAATTTTATCTCTTTCTATTTTATGAATATTAAAAAGATAAGATATATTAATAATATAATTTTATTTTGTAGAGTATAGTAAAGATATAGAAATATTGATTTTTTTAACAAATTATGATATTAAAATATTAGAGTAATAGAGTTAATAGAATAAGAAAGTGAGAACTAGCTCAAATATTATATTATATTAAATTAATTAATATTAATATTATATTAAATAGTATTAAATAGTCGACTAATAATATTTGATTAAATTGTAATTCACCTTGGTAGATAGATGATTTGGATACAGAACATGATAGCGTAAACCACATTGGAGGCCACAACATACCAAAGATATTGCTCATCTCTCTGCTCTCGATATAACTGTTCTTGACTTTTTTCCTTGAACCAAAAGGTAATAGGCGAAATTCCTTCACTTCCGCCACACCAGTGTCTACAATGTACATAAAAATAGAAATCATTTCTATATCGCAAATTACTTGATTTAATATAAGTAAGCATGATTCTCATGTTGTCGTTTCAAAAAAAATTATATAATATTTATCTCAAAAGGGATAGTGAAATAATTAATAAATTGTACCTAATAATAGCTACATGCATACCATGTAATTATGTAGAAATGCGGTAATGAAAAGAAGAGTGATATAATTATTATTAAATTTCATTAAGCTATTAGTGATTAAACTAGATTTTTTATATGATATTAACAAGATGTCAGATAAATAATCTTAATGTAATGTTGACATAAAGTAAATAGGTATATGTATGTAACTCACTGTGTATCAAAACAGCTGGCATTATTTGCCAATAGATTTGATTCGATCATTGCTATGCTCTGTCGAAAAAAGTACATTTTAATTATTTTATTAAAACTTTATGGAAATAAATAGTAGCTTACTGTTAGGCCAATATTTTTTGCTAATGTCGCTTCCGCTATATTAGCGAAAGGTTTATCCGCACCCCAACATTCTACGTATTTTGTCATTTTGCTACTAGGTCTGGATCTATAAAAAAATAACATTTATTATTAAAATTATTATTAATAAATTCTATATAATATTGTTATTGTTTGTTCTTTAAAAAAAAATATAGAAATATAATATAATGTATTATTTTTAACAAGATAATTAATCTATAATATTAAAATAACAGATAAATTTCAAAGAATAGTATATTATAAAATATTTTTTTATTAAATGTGTATTTTTAATTATTTTTGATACATTTTCTATTCATAATTTATCATGAAACATATAATATATTGATAATTAAAGTTTTTAGCTAAAAGCTTTTATTGTGAAGTTATTACTGTTATTGTATATTGACATTTTTGCATAAATGTTAATTTGATAAGAACTGAATTACACAGAATTATGTAAGACATGCCTGGAAGGTATTGGTCCAGGTCCTTGTATACGATTTCCACCATTTTCCATTCCATTTTCTTCTCGATTTTTCTGTAGAGAGTAAAAATTATCAGCAAATTTGCATTTTCTGGAAATATTTTTATTTTAACGTGCAACTATAATGTATATGTGTGTTAGAATTCTCGTCAGAGAGAAAATTATTTCAAATAAGATTAAATTTTTTATTTTTACAAAAAAATTATCTACAGAAAATATCTTTGCTGAAGAACATTTATCTTATTATTGTAAGATAGGACAAGCGAACGGAATTTCAAGCAACGGGTATCAATCACTGTCACTATTATTATCAAACATCCGTCTTTACATACAAAGAGTAATATAAATGTTTCTATGATAAAAGAAAAGTTTCAATCATTACAAGGAAGAATTTTCCCGTTTTATTATATTAAAGATTTATATTTCGCATAATCATAATTTCCGTATATACAGAAAAGTAAAAGGCATGAATATGTAGAGAAAAGTAAAAGGTATGGTATGCTGAAAGAAAAATGATTTAGCGAGCTTTTAAACAAGTTTTTAACGAGTTTTTAAGATACATATTTATTGAGACGATAAACGGAGCATTATGATCTAAACTTCGTTTATACAGAGATAAGGCGCAGCTTAATTTACTCGGATTTCCTGTTTCACGACGAACTTTATCACTTTGTGATAAATTATTCAATGCGATACTAATGCGAATCTTCTATTCCTTTTCATAAAGGAAACCACTGTTCGTTTGCTTAAATTCTCCTCGTTCAATTGTCTCGTAATTGTCGCGAAAATTTTAACATTTTAGAAATTAAAATTAAAATTAATTAATTTGATTAAGAGTAAGTTATTTTTTTGTAAAGAATTAAAATTTTTACTATTTTTACTATTTTTTATATAAAATTCAAATAATATTACAAAGTTAGAATTAGTTAGAATAAGTTAGAATAAGTTAGAATTATAAAAAATTATTTAATATTATTATTTGCAATATAAAAACAAAAAGATACTTTTAAGAATCGTATAGTTAACTTTCTCAGGAATTTTTATGTCGTGAAATATTACATTAACAGTATATACTCACGTATTTATTTGTTTTTTTCAATGAGAAAAATACATTCTTTAAAATATTCTAAAAAGCAATTATTTTTTTGCAATATAAATTAACGTACTACCGCAAATTGCTCTTTAAACCAATTTTTACATTTAATCTTTATATGTATTAGATGTACAACTTCCGCTGTTTTCCTATAGATGGTTTTAGCGGTAAGTGGTGGTCGAAATAAATAGATCATAGACGTCATACAATAATATTGGGCATCTGTCAACATAATCCCATGGAAACATTAGCCGATTTGTGTCTGCACCATAAAGTTATTCTCGATTGAAAATGTCAGTTTACGAGCCAAATTCTCGTCATTTGCGGGAGGTTTTAATTTTTTGCTTCAATATGAAGAAATCTG
>Ga0157364_1003817_pt1 | contig 14785 bp, 20 predicted proteins | sample AttsexASBM2_FD_111476 | JGI IMG/M metagenome (GOLD analysis project Ga0157364, IMG submission 111476) | Fungus gardens microbial communities from leaf cutter ant in Ribeirão Preto, State of São Paulo, Brazil - Atta sexdens ASBM2 | ecosystem: Host-associated > Fungi > Mycelium > Unclassified ... | reverse complement strand
TGTTTTGTAGTAGTTCGATTAATTTTGCATTTAAGATTGTTTTAAGTCTGATTTCTCATAAGGTGACATTCTCTCAAAGTCCAATTTTATATTCAAGATCGTCAGATCAAGTTTGATCCTAGACATACAATTTTATGATATTTAATTTTATGATATTTAATTTTAGTCAATAAAATGAACACACTCGTGTTTCTGAATGCATGTTTCTGGAAAATATCCTTTAATATCATTTTTAAGATAGATAGATTATTAAATAATTGTATTATAATTAATACTGCTACGTGCAGTATGTTTCTGAAAAAAAAAAGGAACAAAGTTATATAAAATAAAAGTTTTAATTGAAAAGAACATAAAATTATATAGAGTACAATAAAATTGACTACGAATTAACTATAAAAATTGAAATAGAATACTATAAAGAAACATGTTATAGAATTTAAAATTTAAGTCTTATTTTTTAAAATAAAATACTTAATTAGATATTATAGATTTAATTAGATAGAAGTTAGAATATTAAATTAAAAATGAATTTACATTTTTTTGCATATTTTATTTCATTCTTAATTTCTTGTTTTAATTCGATAAATTTTTAATTCTGAAACTTAAATTTATTTATTTACCAGTGTCATTTATAACATCTAATCAAAATAACGTTGCAAAAATTAATTTATCGCTGCTATTCTCTTTCTTTTGATATTAATAGTGATCAATTAATTTTTATTAGAAAAGATTGATTTATTCAATTATTTAAAAAACAATTCTATTTACCTGCACAAATCATTCAAATATGATCTTATATTTATAAACTTCTGCTTAATATTAATAAAAAAATATAATAGTCTTAAAACAATTTTTCATCGTTCTTTCTTCGTTAATGAGACTTACTTGAATTTATAATCAATTTAATATCACGTGCAAACTTTACATTACTTCCATTTTATTTTAAATCTTTTTATGAGTCTCGATCTGTGGGTACGGCCAACGCGATGCTACAAACGCTTCGAAATGTTTTTTAATTGGTTAGTTTGTAAAATTCTTTCTTGTAATTGGTCCATTACAAAACGCTTCAAAGTATTTATAGCAAGACTTTGACCACAGCCTGTACATACATGTATCGCACGTGTTTACTTGAGCTTCATCAATTTTAAAAGTTCAACGATTTTGTACGTTTTCGGCTTTTGTTACAACTCGATACAAACATACATGTTTTGGCAAGAAAAGTGTTTTGTCAAGGAAATAAATATCGATAACCGATAGCTCTTTTAACGAATAATAATTCACAAGTACATGTGTCGAGATCCGAGATCCTTGTTTGTTGTGCGCATTCCCACGTGACGGTCAATAAAGAATACTTAGATAGTGTAATTGAGTCACTATCTAACGATTGTAAATTCGAGCAAGGTATTTTAAAGTTTTTCTAAGTTTGTCTGAGTTTATCGTCTTCGATTTCATCATATGGATAAATTCACAATTGAAAGTGCCGGACACCGGTTAACCTCTAATCGACCAGTTGTGTAAAAAAATGAAAAAGAATTAGTGATTTGATAAGGAATCTGATTCTAGAAGTAAAAATTTGTACCTTATATCTTATTATTTATATATTTTACTTGTACATTTATTTATATATTTATATATTTAAACTTTTGTGTATGTATATACTTATATATTTTATGGTCTTGCACTACTGCGAAAAAGGACAGGAATTTAGTCAGTATCCAGTAAAATGTTAACAAACTGCTAGTAATTTATTAGCATTCCAACAGAATATTGCAGCAAATTAGCATCAATTGTATATACATTAAAATCATGTTTTATCAGTAGAACATACTGTAACCTGCTGACATATAATCAACGAGAGGAAATCAAACAGTAAAAATCCAGAAATCAAGTATCTATAATTTTATAATCATTTAAACAAAATATATTGTTTAGAAATTTATGAAAAGGCAGATTTTACTTGATTTCTATAGTTACCATCATTATTGTCTTAACGATTTTCTGTTGATTCTGTTATTCATTTTTGTTCTGACGTTCTGTTTGCCAATTTAACAAATATTTTTTACAGAATGTTTTCAATAAGCTGTCAATAAGATAATTTTATAAGAGTTGTTTCTTTTGTTAACAGAGAATACGTCAGGATGAATGAAGTTACATTGCCTCCTTCACCAAATTGGTATTTGAGCAATATCCTTGCTTGCTCTAAACGTGGAACTGTAGCATGGGGCGCAAGGAACTTTGTTGTCATTGCCAGACAAAAAGAAGACAATGTTATGCAGTATTCTGTAATCAAGGATTATTTTAAAGACAAAGTAACTGCATTAGCATTTTGTCCTAAACTTGATAATCCAGACAGTCCAGAGCTGTTAATATGTGGTGGTGATGATACCAAAGCTAGGGTTTGGAATGTGGATACATTGGAGTTGCTAGCGGAATTTGCTTTTGTCGATGTAAATATATTCCATAATAACTTATAAACGTTAATTATTTATGTAACTTATATTAATATATATTTATTAATATAGGGAAGCAAATTGATTGTGGGAGTTGACTGGTCAGCCAAAGATGAAAATCTTGCGTGTGCAGTGAATTTGGAGGGTTGTTTAATGTACTGTAATATACAGTATAAGACTTTGAAAATAGTATCTCTAGGCAAGCTAACTGCTACATGTGTAGCTTGCTGTCCTCATGACTCTAGTCTTGTAGCAATAGGTACTAAAAGCGGACTAGTTTATATTGTTCAAAAAGATACAATATTGTATAGAATGAGAGGACACAATGAGGACATAGTTAGTTTATCTTGGTGTCCTTCAGACATGAATATTTTAAATGGAGGAAATAGGAGAGATTTACTTTTAGCTTCTGGTGCAAAAGATAGGTAAGCTTTTATAAGATTTATATATTATAATAAAATTTATATATTATATATAAAATGTATATATTCTCTGTGTCTCACATACTAAATTTATCAGTTACATAAAATATATATGAATATTTATCTTGTTACACTTAAAAATATAAGAAACAGATAATTAAAAAAAACTACTGTTATATTTATCTTTTTTATATTCAGATCTGTATTCATTTGGAGAGCCGGTAGAGATGGTAGATATGAAACTGTACTAAATATACCAAATACGCCTATCATGCCTGTCTCATATAAAAGCAAGCTCAGCACTACAGGTGGAACCTGGATTGCAGTATGTTGGGCAGAGCCCAATTTGCTTCTGACTAGTTCCCTTTGGGGCGAACTTCTTTCTTGGGAACTTTCAACAGATAGAGAGAAGCCTAAGTATAAATTGTTCCATACATTCCATAGTAGAGGATTATTTTCGATAGCTGCTATACCCAATGGAACATCTGATGACTTGAAAACAAATTCCGAGTGAGTAAACACTTTATATAAATTAGAAACATTAATAAATATTGAAATTTTTCATATTGATATTTTATTTTTCATATTGATATTTCATATTGATATTTAGGCTCAGGGTCTGGTCTTCAGCACAAGATCGCTGGGTTATATGTTGCAAATCTAACAGCGATCCTACGAAATCGGCGATCTTAGAGCACAAGATTTCTACACAAGGAGGATTCGTTTATTGTATGAACGCTTGTCCTATTGATACCTCACGCATTGCATTTGGCGTAGGAGACGCGATGCTGCGTCTATGGAATTTATCTGAACCACATACAACTATTTTCGATGTTGTTATGCACTGGCAGAAGATAAAGGGAAAAATAAGAGTGGTAAGAAATTCTCGCACGGAACTGTTTTTTGAAGTATTTTTATGTGTGAGAAAATATTATGAATTAGTATCATAGCATTATAGCATAAAATATATTCCACCAGATATCATGGTTCCCGGAAGATGAATCTACCGTTGCTTTTGGTACTGGAGAGGGTCGCGTTGGCGTGTTTGATGCAATTGGAACCAACAAACAACCTATATTATACCGGCAGTATCATCGAAATACCATTTATAAACTCGAATGGGCTCAACTTAAATCAGAATATTTTTTGTTCTCTTGTGCAGAAGGAGAATTAGTAGCTTACAAAAAATCCACACCGAACGATGGTAAGATGATAATATCCATTGTTTTATCATATTGTTTTATTATCATAAAATTCTTCTATTTTAGAACCTATGTCTATAATAAAGGAAGGATGTTTGGAATTTTCATGGAAATCGAATATATGCTTAACAGTTGCGTTAGAAAATGGGTATATATGTATATATATATGTATATATATAAAATATATTTAAGTAACAATTTTTTTTTAAATAATTGAAGAAATGCTTTAAATGGATCTTGTTTTTTTCAGATCAATTATGTTCTACGATCAGAAGCTGAGAAAACGCGGCAGTTCGATACACATTTTAAGAAATGTGGTGAATTGTTTGGCATGGCATCCCGAAAGTACAATGGCAGATAAATGGATGTCACCAATTGCCAACTATTTGGCAGTTGCATCTGATTCGTGTAGTATAATGATTTTTGATATGTCCAAGCTGATAAAAGAATTGGAAGCGACAGGTACCGAGGACATCATAGAAAGTGATCAGAATTGCACGATGCACAAGATAGTAGCAACATTAAACGGACACTCCGATAAAGTGGTGTGCTTAGCTTGGAGTCCACATTTCAGTGGGCATTTAGTATCTGGTAGCTACGATAATATCGCACAGGTCAAATACATATACATTATATAGTGTTAAAATAGTTCAATTATGTTGTTATGGCATCATAGCTTATCTGTCTATTTATTAAGTTTGTAGAATGAAATATGGGTTCTCTCCTTCCTGAAACAGGTTACCGTTCACCTTATAACTCCTTTACTCATAACTTTTAACTCTCCAGTCAACCTCTTACAAAACTGAAGCATACATGAGATGAAAATTAGAGATTCACTGACTACAAGTCGATCGCTCTTGTACAGAGTTATATGTCACCTCTGTTAAACTTGTATTTATCGTTTTTATATATCATACAACATTGTTTTTTGATTATATTATGTTGCAAATGCCAAATCTTGTTTAAATATTATTTTCAATATGATTTATATCGTTGTATAATTTTCTTCGAATATCATTTTAGGTGTGGAACGTCGAAAAACAGGAGTTGATGGGCACGTATATGGGTCACGATGGACCAGTGCTATGCTGTATGTGGAGTCCTCTCAAACCGCAGTTGATAATGACTGGCTCGTCAGACTTTACGCTACACATATGGAATTATACTTTATCAGCACAATCGCCGAAGCAACCTTCTGACATTAAGGCTTCGAAGAAAAAACAAAAACAGCAGAAGAAGTTGAAAAATAAAACGGATGATCAAGAAAATAATTCGACTATATCAACGAATCCTGTTAATCTATCATCTGCTGAAGTAATCGCAAGTAAATAATTTTTTTTTTATACAATCGATATACACGATATACAATTAGCATTAGTAATGTTCTCAATTTTTAATTGCAGAACTTCAAGTATCGCAATCGAAAAAGAAAGATAGAAAATCATATTTTAATAAATATAACAAATTAATAAACGATAAATCTCAAATTCTGAATTTCATCAAGCATGATATAAGAAGTAATCAAATCGAAGAAGACACTTCTACAAATTTGTCTTTATTTTGCGAAAAGAAAAATGATTTTTTGACACTCATTTCTAATGAAAGTAAGTTTAAGTATATTATATTAACATTATGTTATAATTACATATATTGAGTTGTCCGGAAAGCCGATTTTGAAGGAAAATTGAAACAAAGAAGATTTAAATTTTTAATTTCATTTATTAAATTTAAATCTTTTGCGGCACGAACTTTCCGGATAACCCAATAGATTGTTACGTGACATTAATGATTTATTATTTATCTACAGAGTTAGCACATGACAATTCAGATATCGTTACTGAGTTGAATATGTGGTGTGATGATTTGGAAAGCAATCTAATTTGTGCAGCTAGGGATCAACAATTAAATGACTTTTTAGTATCGCTTGCACCTAATGTTTCTTTGAAGTTCGTACGAATATTTCAACAAATCTAAGAGAATTAGTGGCTATCGAATACAATTGAAATTGATTTTACAGAATGTGGAGAGAAATGTGCGAGGCGTATGCTCATCAATTGATACTGCAACACAATCCGGAAAAAGCGGTATCATATTTACTAGCTATACACAAAATTTACGAAGCCGTAGAAGTATTTATAAATGCTAAGCTGTTTAAGGAGGCTTATGCACTTGCAAGATGTAAATTGGATGATAACGATATGTTTTTAAATAAAATATTAGAATCCTGGGCTGAATGGGCCACTTTTAAAGGTCATTTGGAGCAGGCAGCTCATTGGTAAGTTTTTGTTAATTAATATTTTTTATTAATCATCCTAAGCGTTGTAGTATAAATGAAAATTATATTTTCCATATTTACACGATATAAAAATATTATTTTACATAATATTAAAATATAATCAAGTAATTAATAGCTGTAAAAAATTTCTATTAATTCTTTTGATGTTACATATATATATATACAGTCACGTAAAATTGGGATCCTTTGACAAGGCAGCAAAGATTCTTTCTCGTCGAAAAGACTTATATTGTTTGGAGGCAGCATCAGAATTAGCGTTTTTAAGCGGCGACGAAGGCTTTGGTACATCTTTGGCTGTAGACGCAATGACACGCGCACTTATGAAGTCAGACTGGCCGAAAGCGCGTTCTCTTATTGCAAACATCCGACAAGTTCAGGTATATTTTTACACACAACAACATGTACACAACATATATATATATATATATATATATATATATATTTATATATTTATTTATTTATTTATTTATTTATTTATATTTATATATAACTAAAAATATTCTGTGTAGTATCTAAACGTACACATAGATGCTCATGAGACAATCATGAGTACGTTCTTAGAACAGACTGAGTTCGATCTGATGAAGATGTGGTTGGAAGGAAAGGAAAATAATGGTATGCTACAAATTCTTGAGGAAAAATATGGTACTTGTTACTACAGTCTCTTACGAAAGAAAGATGATACCAACATTGTTCTGAGAAATGTAACGAACGATAAAGTGGTAAGATCTAGAAGATAAAAATAAAAATGATTAGTACACTTTTCGTAAATAATATTTAATAACAATGCTTAATACTTTTCGCGTATAATAACAAATTTGTATTACATTTCTTTATATTATCTTTTTTAGATGCAAATAAATATTAGTTATCAAATTGCCATGGCGGCTACGTCCGATGTGAAAGAGATCCGATTGAAACATTTAACAACAGCATTAGGTAACGTGTTCGAATTCGAAAATAGAGTATCAAAATATGAAACAACGACAAAAGAAGGATTCTTTACGCATGTTCTCACGAAATTGGATATTAAAAAACCAACAGACAAGGATAGCATTTATGCAAAAAGCGATTATCCTGTATCGCAGAGTATACGTGCTTATTTATGTATCGGTATTCTGAATTGGTTATTGAAATATTTAGAAAAGCTATCGGTTGAAGAAGAATTGCAGTTTACGCAGTTAGTATTAGATTTGCTAGAAGATGCCATAAACGAAACAAATGTATCTCATCAGAATAAGATTTCTAAATATAATCAATTGGAGGACCAACTTATGGCTCTTGCCATAAGTCGTAAAGGTTAGTTCTTTTTTCTAATCTGTTGTTAGATATACGATGTTTGTTTGATATATGATTGTATACATAACAGTGATAGATTAATTTAATAATAATAATTCATTGTCTTATACACGTATATAATATGTTTTAAATATATATATGTTGCAGTGGAGACAAAAGACAAGATTGAAAATGGTGATGAATATAGGAATATTGAGGAAGAAGTAGAAAAGCTTAAACTTGATATAAATAAATTCAATGAAGATCGAGTTTACATACCTGATCCTAACATCGTTCTTCAGAAATCTTGTTTTTTACTTGCTAAAAAATTGAGAGATAGTACCAAAAAACAACTTTCACGATTTTTAGATAAATTTGAAGAAGACATAAAAACGTTTGAATCAGAAGAAAATTTGCAATCGGAAAATGTCTTACTATGAATATATCTCAGTATGATAATGAAACAGTTTCAAATACAAATATAAAGAAAACTTGCAAAATAGATTTTTATATCGTTATAAATGATAAGCTACACATGATAAATTACTTTCATATATATTGTAAATCTTGTAATTATACAGTTCATTATAAAAATACATTTTTTCTTTTTTACGCATTTTTACACAAGTGTAAAATTTTTTACCTCCAAAGATTTATATGTATATATAAATTAATTTATCGCATATATGTAATAAGAGAATATACTTCTAATGAAAATTAAAATATCTCAAACTATTACTAATGTGTTGTATAAAAATTAATTCTCTTAATCAACTCATAAAGAAACATAGAAGACACAAAAAAGTATAATAAAAAAAAATTATTTAAATCGCTATGTAACATCCCAAGTTCTGAAAAGTCAGAATTTCATTTATGGACAAAATCATATTTGATGTATACTAATTTACATTTATTCTCCAGAAACATAATTCTCTGTCACTTCCAGCACAAACATACGGTAATTTATAATGCCATGTCATACCACCAATTAACTTTACCTTTCCACACAATACTACTACTTTCGATTTTAAATTAACAACCTTCAATAAATTATCCGGCCATCCAATACTTGATACCAGATTTTCATTCGCATGTGAGATTTTTACTGTTAAACCACCTTCCACATGAAGTGTCCGCTCATCAAGAGGACGACTAGAATTGGAAATGAATACATAAATTTAATGAAAGCATAAATCAATAAGCTTTTAACTTGAACTTCTTTTATAATTTAACTTTCCTTTTTTCATGTTGGAGAAAAAAGAAAAGAGTGAACTATGCAAGAAATTCAGCTAAAGGAACAGATCCAATATGATTCAAAAGGATTTAAAATTAAATGTTTTATTACCTGGGTCTAGATACATCCCAAAGCAACAATTCTCCAGCAGCTATCGATGCAACTTTTAAGGGATTGGGTCCCCAGTCAGCTGCAGTCAAGGGAACAACTCCTGAATCAAGGGACATAATAGCTTGATGACTTCTGACATTGTACATACGTATTAAACCATTCTTTTCTGCTACTAAGAGCTTGCCAGATTCTTCATTATGCCAACATACACTAGTTCCAGGTGACGTTAAGTAAAATGTAGATACGCACTTTTGGTTCTCTTTAACAGCCCACAGCTTACATGTATGATCATCAGAGACTGATGCCAATAGTTCACCTTCTGGTTCATAGGAGATTGCATTCATATAATCTTTATGGCCTTCTAAAATCTTTAAAATATTTGTTACACTATCGAATTTAATTAGCATTATAAACTTACATAACACTTAAGATATTCCTAAAGTACTCCTACCTCGAACATATTGACGTCATTCAGATTGCTATTGTATAGTCTTATTTTGAAATCTGATCCAGCAACACAAAATGTGACAATTTTGGGGACAATACTCAGGGAGGTTTCTGGGCTCCAAGCGATCGCATGGGGCCTGGCATCGTGATGAAATGTTCTAATAGGACTATATGCCATGTCTTCCACAGCGTCATCTTCATCCTGTTATTTAAAGTTTGTTAAAATAGAAATGAATAGATTTGACTTTATCTATATATGTATGTGAATATTTTATATCAAGATAATGATATCATACTATTTGTTTACTTTGATTTAATAAAATTATCACGTAACAACACAGGTTTACAATCTTATTTTTAATGTGAATTAACAAGACTGTAAAGCACAAGACTTCGAGTTCATGCAGATTACAAGTAAAAATTCAAAAGAGTTGAATCTTATCAGAATGAAAAGGAATATGTCAAGAACCGAGTTAAGACATCACAAATGAAAATTCCAAAATTCGATATAAGTGAAAAGCAACTATAATTTTTATTTCGTCAATATGTTGACAATTTCTAGCAAAACTAAAAAAAGTTGTAACAATTCTTATCGATGGACTCCTCGCACAAACCTGAAATTTAACAGTACCAACGACGATCTCCTTGGCGAGGGCAATGCAGATCAAGTGCTGCGACCACTCGTACGGCGAAAACTCTACACAGTAAATCCGTTCTGAGAAACTCCGTTTAAATGTAGGCGGCGTGGTGACTGCCTCGTCCATCCTATCTCTCTCGTCCTCGATACGTAGGTGTGTGCACGAGTAGAAAAGGAGCCGGCATAACCTACAAGACGTGAGATAGGTTAGTTTTGCGGGACTTTACCGTGATAGATCGATTATCAATGTAAGGAAAAAAAAAAGAGGAGGATTACAAACACGCGATATAAATAGAACGGAAAAACCAGTGGATAAGAATAAATCGAACCACAACTTGTTTTCTCACCGCAATCCGGAGGAAAAGAAAAGCGTGTGTACATACACACGTCCGGTGTCGAGTTAGGTTAGGTTAAATCAGCGCGGTGGCGGCAGCGGCACGGTGCCGTCGAGAGGGCAGCACGTGTATGCGATCGTCCGGCCAGCGTGCCACTGCCGCATTCTCCGAAAAAGTGCTGTGTGACGAGCGTAGCACACGATCGTCGCATCGCGCGCGTTGATTTTGCGATTTTTTTTGTTCCTCTCCCGAAGACGGATCCAGGTATGAATTGACGCGTGGCGCGACGCCGGAGAAAATCCCGCGCCTTCCACGCGGTCCCCGCTCCAAGCTCCGTCTCGTACCGCAGTTTCGCGTCAGTTAGGTGAGTAAGTACGGGAGCGAGCGAGCGAGCGTGCACGCGACAAGCTGCTTCGTCCACGCGTGTTTGCGCCGCGTGTGCCCGCGCGTGTCCGCCCGTGAATTTTCTCCGATTGGAGAATACGACCTCGCCGACGACGAGCGCAACGTCCGTCGCCGCCGATTTCCTACCCGCTCTCGCGGATGCAGCGTGAGCGAACCTCGTTTCAATTATTTATACCGGCTCCCAGATTGATTCTGTTACGATATCTTACATCGCGAAACATTGATATGTACTAGTAATTCAGAGCCAGTCACCGAATAATTCAATCTGTTTTTGTTAAACAAGCTCGGGGAAATCATTAAAATAAAATTGTTTGATTGCATTATATAAATGTATTTATTATGATGATATTAGATGTTTTCAATTGCTAATTATTGTCGAGAAAAATTTTTGTACAAGAATATCTTTTTCGTTACAAGCGATACACATATGTTATTAATTGTTATAGAGATATGACAAGATCTTTTTATCTTTTGTTTATTTTTCTTGTTTTAATAAGAAAGGTAAATTAGTTGTTAAGATATTATGTAACAAGCATTGTTTATTATAGTTAAACATATCTGTTTCATATTTCAGTGCTAATAGGAATGGAGTTCGGAGTAGGCGATGTCGCCCAGATATCGGCAGAACTGGCTCGAGTGGTCGAGATGATGATGTCACCTGGTATATCTCAACCGCAACGCCTGGAGATGTACAATGCCTGCGAAAGATTCAAGGAATCTTCACCATTGTGTGCGCAATGTGGCTTGTACTTGGCACAGAAATTACCCGAGAGGAGCTCAGTGGTGCGTCACTTTGGTTTGCAGTTGATGGAACACTGTGTGAAGTATCGATGGACACAAATTTCTCAGTCAGAAAAGATTTTCATTAAGGAGAATGCGATGAAATTACTTCAAGAAGGCACCCAACCACTGCTACAGGAAGAGGCACATATAAAGGATGCTCTGTCGCGTGTCGTAGTTGAGATGATAAAGCGTGAATGGCCTCAGCAATGGCCCACACTGTTGGCCGAGCTCAGTCAGGCATGCACACAAGGCGAGAGTCAAACTGAGTTAGTTTTATTGGTATTCCTCAGATTGGTAGAAGATGTAGCACTCCTGCAGACACTCGAATCAAATCAAAGAAGGAAAGATATATATCAGGCGTTGACTACGAACATGGCCGAGATCTTCAGCTTCTTTCTGAGACTAATGGAGCAACACTTTTCAGAGTTTCAGAAAAAAAGTGCCTTAGGACAAACATCCGAAGCTGCGGCACATAGTAAAGTTGTTCAAGTAGGTTTTTACGAAAAGGATGCATGTATCTAATGATTGTTTTTTCAATTAAAATTTGTACCATTATAACAGGTAGTGCTATCCACATTAACTGGATTTGTCGAATGGGTTTCTATAAATCATGTAATGGCCGAGGATGGAAGATTGTTGCAGATACTATGCCTCCTATTGGGAGATCCTATATTTCAATGTTCTGCCGCTGAATGTTTGCTTCAGATTGTAAATCGTAAAGGCAAGGCCGAAGATCGAAAGCAATTGATGATCTTATTCTCAGAGGAAGCTTTGAGATATATTTATACTGCAGCCACTGCTCCACCGCCTTTGGCTGGACCTACAAATTTCCATGAAAATCATTACTTATTTTTGAAGAAGCTCACACAAGTATTTGTTATAATCGCCCTATATTCGATATAATATTCGATAAAGATATCTCGTAATTTCAGCAGCTAAACTGATTATCATTCGTGTGATTATTATTTCAGGTACTGACTGGTATGGCGACACAACTTTGCGCCTTGTGGGGAAAAGATGATGCCTCTAGCATACGACCGACACATTTCAATCTCTTTCTGGACACCGTGCTTACGTTCACCATGTATCCGAGCCTCACACTCACGCATTTAGCGAACGTGATTTGGGTGATGTTGTTTAAACACGAACAGATCAAGACAGACTCCTTACTGCTTACGTATGTGCCCAAGTACGTGGAGCATACCGCACCCAAGTTGATCCGCGTTACATATCCACATGGTAGACAAAGTAACGGCATGACCACATACTGCCTTGTTGATTATGACTCAGAGGAAGAATTCAACGTTTTTCTGCATCGCTTCAGAATGGATCTGTTAGAAGGATTTAGACATGCAACTATGGTGGCACCTTTAGTGACGTTTACATATGTGCAACAGTGGCTAACCGCGAAGATCACCAAGGGTATGGCAAACCTGCAATACAAAAGTGATCAAAACGATCGAGAGTATCTTGAATGGGAAGCTCTCGCGCATGCATTAGACTCTGTTGTGTCCAGGATCTTGCTAATTAATGAGCGGCCGAGCGTACAGACGGGTCTACAGTTGTTGGAACTCTGTCTAAGTTATTCACCGCAAGATCCTTGGCTTCTATCCGCTCTACTTTCTTGTATAAGCGCACTCTTCGTGTTTCTGTCGATGTCAACTGGTTCGATGGCTATGCCGGGTGTTGCTATCTTACCGCGTGTCCTTGAAAAGATCTTTGCTGCATTAGTATTCGAGGCGCCTGGTGAAAACGAAAATAATCGATCACGAGCGTCCAAAAGCGTGCGACGACATGCAGCCAGTCTGATGGTGAAGATCAGTCTCAAGTATCCACTGTTGTTACTGCCAGTATTCGAGCAGATACATACAATGGTGCGCAGTTTGACCCGCGAGCCAAGTCCGTTGTCTCGAATGGAGAGTGTCATGCTATATGAAGCATTGCTCCTTATCTCGAATCATTTTTGCGATTACGAGAGACAGACTCGATTTGTTACGGAAGTGATCAGTGATTCATCCAGTAAATTCATCGCGCTAGGCACGGAATGGTTCGAGGGACCGCTAGAACTTATGCAGTTTGTGGGACTGGACAGACCACCGGTGGAGAACGCGTTGGAAGATCCAGCTAAACGCAATCGCAGCGATCTCATGATGTGTATTTGCACTGTGCTGAGTGTAGTTAAACGATGCTCAATCCCAGAAGATCCCGATCGCGCGGCCAGAGGTGGCTTCGTAGCCGCACTCAGCGAGAGCGGCAATCCGGTATATCGAAATCCAGCAACACCTCATATAATCCCTATTCTACCAACACTATTTGCGCTACTGCGAACAATGAATGGTCTCTTCAGTCATGCTGCTCTTGCTGCTCTATCTGAGGTAACAATTGCTACTGTTACTAATCAACTGAGACCAAGTTGGATACATAAATATTTGGTATGAAATGAAGTTTATATTGTAATTGTTTTATGTCAGAGAAATGTATTTATACAACAGTAATAAGTATTTAATATTTTACAAATTGAATTTTAAAATGTGAGCAACATTTTATCCTCTTCGACATGGAAATATCGAAAAACTAATCGTTGCGAATAAAATGATGAAGTTGAATATTTTCAGATATCTTGTTCTTGTTAAAAATTGCTAAATATATCTGTATTTATTTTAGGGTTATAAAAATGCTTATGGACTTTTGGAATCTGAAAAGGCGAATCTTTTGGGCGTTAGTATAACTAACGACAACAATAGTGAAACGGACCAAGTCTTAAGTACTTCTCTGGTTCGAATGCAATCATTCCTGAGTACAGTTCATGACCAATGCTACCATATGTTAGGTAGCGGTTGTCACATGATCGGTCGAGATTTTTATCAGTTGCCTGGACTAGCACCGGCCTTATTAAACTCAGTTTTCTCGAACATGGAGGTAGTTTAATAATATTTTGTTTCAGCAATTATTTTCTAAATCAAGATAGGAAATTTGTTAAATTAAAAATAAAATTTATATCAAAAAAAGATTTAAATAGATCTTCGTTTAAAAATTAACTACTGTATTTGGAAATGTGGAATATTAATTTGTAATACAAAACTTATTAAAAATATAAGTTTTCTGTCATTGAATACAAGCCCAAGTGTCACGTTTTGTCACGATTCCTTTCTAAAAAATAATAATTATTTTCTGGTCTAATTTTT